>JAEEGL011106010.1_pt1 | contig 29302 bp, 24 predicted proteins | sample 9134231 | NCBI WGS metagenome assembly JAEEGL01 (sample SAMN16246548, study PRJNA631951) | gut metagenome | biome: gut microbiome; feature: rumen; material: fiber-attached | host: Bos | place: Iran: Karaj | collected 2018-10 | reverse complement strand
TTAGAGCCTAATTCAGTTTCTTTTCTTAATGCTTCAAACTTCTCATCTTCTGTTTGGAATTTTGATGCATCAAAGCTTACACTTTTTTCAATGTGAATCTTTGAAAATTCATAAACCTCATTAGCCTCTTCAGGCTTTAAATTTGAAAGTGATGCCAATTTTTTAACCATTGTTGATAAAACAATAGCTTCCTTTTTATCATCTTCAGTAATATCATTATTTGTTAATGTTACATCAAATATTTCAGTAACAACCTTAGTGAAGTCCTCTTGAACCTCTCTTCTTTTACTTAATTCACGCTTTCTTTCATCCTGCATGAAATTATTCATTGATACATTTACATATAATACAAGCATAAAGATTAGTAAAAGTAAGCTTCTTATTGCTATATCCTTAAATGCTTCAGCAGTAAATAATGTAAATATTTTACTAACATCAGTTGCAACATCACTATTAATTAATGAATATGTAACTGTAAAATGAAGAATTGTAACTAATACAAATACCCAAACACTGATATTCTTTAACATCTTCTTATCCTGATAAAAGGCACAAACTGCTAAAGAATAATAAATTAAAATATAACCAACCTCTTGCAAATATGCTGATTGTCCATATTTTAATTTAATATAAACTAAGACAGATGATAAAAACATATATAAACAAGATACATACTGAGCTATGTTTTGACTCATTTTATCATCAGGGCCTTTATGAATTAAATTCTTTAAAGACAAGTTTACGACAAATGTTACAGGAAATAATATAACTGTTAATAACCAATTTGATGGTTCTGAAATTGATGCGATAGAAAAGATAATTGTATAAAGTAAGTTTGATAAGAAAATAATGTTTTTAATAACAACATTTTTTCTATATAAAACCTGATTATCATTTGTGACATCAATACCACTTTCGAATGAAAAATACTTATCGAAAAGAGCGTTATTCTTAATCTTTGATTTAATTTTATCTACAAATTTCAAATTAACAACTCCTTCCAAAATAATATTTTAACATAAATAAGCCTATTTTAATAGGCTATCCTTTATAAATAGCTTTTGTCCATTTGAAAAATCCTTACCAGATAAAATCTTTTTACCTGGATATAATACTAAATCAAGCTCAATAGCACTATCACTTGTTTTTAAAACTATTTTTTTCTTAGTTTCAAGAACATATCCAGTAGGCTCACATCCTTCATAATTAACATCATGAGCCTTAAATACCTTAAGCTTAATTCCATCTATATCTAAATAAGCACCAGGTTCCATAGCTAAACCCTTAATCTTATTAACGATATCCTTTGTTTTTTCATTTAAATCAATTTTTTCTTCCTCAGGTAAAATATTAGGTGAAACAGTTGCTAAAGCCTCATCCTGTTCTATACCTTCATTTTTACCATTATAAATATCTTCGATGCTTGCAAGTAATAAATCACGTCCTATTATTGATAGTTTATCAAATAATAATGAATTATTATCATCTTCTTTAATTTCATATTCCTCTTTAGCATACATACGACCAGCATCAAGCTTTTTAGTCATTTCCATAATTGTAACACCAGTTTTTAAATCACCCTCCATTAAGGCTCTTTGAATAGGTGCGCCACCTCTATGTAAAGGTAATAAAGATGCATGGACATTAATACATTTTTTAAAAGAATTTAATATCTTAGATGGTACATATTGTCCATATGCAGCTGTAACTAAAATATCACCTTTTCCAATTACTAAATCCATATTATCCTTTATTTTTTCAGGTTGAATTAAATTTAAGTTTAATTCTTTGGCACAAGAAGCCACAGGAGTATCTAAAAATACACCTTTTTTCTTAACCCTATTAGGCTGAGAAATAACTAATGTAACTTCATATTTTTCATTTAATGCTTTTAAAATTGGAACTGAAAATTCAGGTGTTCCCATAAATACTATTTTCATATAATCACTTCCTTGTTATTGAAATATTAACATCTTTTACAGATTGATAATAAGGATAAATTTCTTTAATTTTATCCTCTACAATATCTTCTAATATTTTTACTTGAATATTAAAAGTAAAAATATCATTTTTCTTAAATATAAAATCCTCTGCAGGTCCTAAAACTTGAGATTCTTTTTTTACCTTTTTTAAATTATTAACAATATTTAAAGCCTCATTATACGCTAAATTACAATCCTTAGATGAAACAGATATTTCAACTAAATTAGAAAAAGGAGGAAGATTAGATAATCTTCTATTTCTAATTTCTAAATTATAAAAAGAATCAAAATCATGATTTTTAACAGTTTCAATAACATAATGATTAGGATTATAAGTTTGAATTATAACCTCACCATCAAGCTTACTTCTTCCAGCACGACCTGAAACCTGTTCTATTAAATCATAAGCAACCTCAGTCGCATCAAATAAAGGATAATTTAATGCTAAATCAGCATTAACAACACCAACTAAAGTTACATTTTCAAAATCTAAGCCTTTAGTTATCATCTGAGTACCAACTAAGACATCAGCTTCTTTATTTTTAAATTTATTAAAGGCATCCTCATAATCATCTAATTTAGATGTAGTATCTAAATCAAGCCTTATAACCTTTGCCTCAGGAATTAATAAATTTACAGCCTCAGCTATCTTTTCAGTACCTGAACCTACAAATCTAATTTTATCAGAACCACATGCTTCACATTTAGAAACATTAGGTCTTTGAAAACCGCAATAATGGCATTTCAAGGTTTGAGTTCTTGAATGGTATGTTAATGAAACATCACAATGAGGACATTTAACAACCTCACCACAGCTTCTACACATTACAAAAGATGAATAACCTCTTCTATTTAAAAACAAAATAGATTGCTCGTGATCTTTATATCTTTTCTTTAATGCATTTGCTAAATCATAAGATAAAACAGATTTATTACCTTTTTTTAATTCTTCCTTCATATCAACAACTTTTGCCTTAGGAAGAGGTTTACCATTTGTTCTTACAGGTAATGTAATTAAATTATATTCTCCTTCTAAAGCTTTAAAATAATCAGATATTCTTGGAGTTGCAGAACCTAATATTAAAGGACAATTATGCAATTCTGCTCTATATGATGCAATATCTATTGCCTTATATTTAGGATTATTCATTTGATTGTAGCTTGCTTCATGCTCTTCATCTATTATAATAACACCTAAATTTTTAAGAGGAGCAAATATTGCAGATCTTGCTCCAACAACAATATGAACCTCACCATTATAAATTCTTTTCCATTCATTATATCTTTCTAATGTTTTTAATCTTGAATGTAAAATTGCAATATTTGATTTAAATCTCGCTTTAAATAAAGCAGTTATTTGAGGAGTTAATGATATTTCAGGAACAAGCATTATTGCATCCTTACCCTCATTAATTGCTTTTTCAATTAACTCCATATAAATCAATGTTTTACCAGAGCCTGTTATACCATGAATTAAATATGTATCAAATGAGGCAAGATCAATTTCATCAACTGCCTTTTGCTGATAATTATTTAATTCATGCCTAATATCTTTATATTCTATTTCTTTTGATGCTTTAATAATCTCTTTTTCAATTATTTTAATTGCACCATTTTTTTCTAATGTATTTATTACATCTTTAGAATAGCCCATATCAGATATTAATAAATCCATTTCAATTAAATCATCAAATTCAATTAAATAATTAATTAGCTCTAAGCCTTTTTTACTTGTATATTTAGTCTCATCAATTAATTTAACATATTTAACAATATTAGAATCCTTCTTTTTCTTTAAAACAGTATCTAATATTACATTACCTAATTCTTTTTCATCATATATTATTTTTAATTTATCATCAGATAAAGAATCTAAATTAATTTCTTTTCTTTTAAATATTTCTTTTAATTCATCACTTGGATTTTCTGTATTTAGCCTTGCAACCTTTTTATATTTTATTTTTAAAGCTGAAGGTATCATAGTTTCTAGTGCTGTCGCATAAAAAGAAAAATTATTATTTGCTATATATTTAGCAAGTTCAATAAATTCTTCATTTAATAATGGATAAATATCAATAACATCACTAATTGATCTTAAAGATTTATTATATTCTGTATCATTTTTTAATCCGACTACAAAGCCAACTCTTTTAGTTTTTCCAAAAGGTACATTTACTCTAAAGCCAACCTTAATAATTCTTTCAAGATGAGAAGGTACTAAGTAATCGAAGCTTCTATTAACTTGTTTATTTAATATATCAACGATTACTTCAGCAATCATTTTATCTTATTCCTTTCATTAAATTTAAAAAATTAAATCTATCATCTTCATTAAAATTATTAAGCTTTAATATAATAGCTTTATCTTTTTCTAAATAAATATAAAATATATTACCCTTTTTTACCATTTTATAAATATCATTATAATTAATAGATGATTCTTTTATTTCGTTACCTTTTTTTATAATCACTTCAAAATAAGAATCATAAAATGTTAATTCATAATCAATATCTATTAAATCCTTATTAGCTTTTAAAGACATAAAATAAGGTATTATTGCTAAAGCAATTGAAAGAGTAATAAAAGCAATTCCAAAAAACAAGAAAATAAATTTATTATCAATTGTATAAATTGTATAAATACCATATGAAACATATGCAATTCCAAGCAATAATAAAATAATTATTATCCATAATCTTAGCTGAAGCCTATAAAAAGCATTTATTATTTCTTTTTTAGTAAATGATGAATAATTTTTTAACATATCTTTTCCTCAAAAATAAAAGCCATCATAAAGATGGCCTAGGTTTCTTAAATAAGGTCATCCATCAAGCATTAGCACCTTGCTTATTGCAGGTTGCTGAGGGATCATCGAGCTTGCCTCTTCCCCTCTCTTTATGACATTTAAATTATACAATTTTTATATAAATAATACAATTATTATTTATAAATTATTTAAAAGAATGAAAAATTAGATGAAATTCTTTCATCGATTAAATTCATATGATAAAGCGGATTAGCAATTGCTTTTAAAACAAAGAATAATAATAATGATTGTGGTAATAAATATATTATATTTTTAGGAAGTGAAATAGTTAAAACATAAGTCATAAATGCATCATAGCCTAAGCCAAACATAATCGCTCTTGAAATAGAACCTATTATTACATTACATAAAAAATTAACTATTACTCTTGCGATTAAGCATCTTGTAAATGTTATATATGTTTTATGGAAGCATAATGCATATGTAAAGCATGCAACTATTGCTTGAATTGTATAACCAATAAAGAATTCACCTTCAGGTCTGATTAAATAACCTAATATATCTGATGTTGCACCTATAAATAAAGAAGGAATAGGTCCAAATATCATACATGCTGTTGATAAGAATAAATATGAAAAGCCTATACCTAATTCTCCAAATCCAGAAGGAATAGGTATAAATTTACATACTAATACTAATCCTAGTAGCATAGCCATTAAAACCATTGTTTTCACATTTTTAAAAGCTTCAATAGATTCTTTAAATAATTTTATATGAAATGGATGCTTATATATATTTTCATTATCATATTCTTTTTTAATATTTAAATTTAATTTATCAATAAAAATATAAATAAATATTAATGAAACTATAAGCATCAATAAAGTTGATGATGAAATCCATATTGAATAATAAGTTACTTTATTATCTTTATTTAATTTTACAGCATCAGGATTTGAATATAATATTTTTAAAGCACCAGTTTCATCTAAAGAATTATTTTGATAATATTCCTTATCAAAATTTTCAAAAACCTTATGTCCTTTTAAATCACTTAAATTATATTCTTCTATTTCCTTATCAGTTATTAAAACTAATAAAGTTAAATGCTTTAAAAATCCTTTTGCTGCAGCATCAGAATAAGTACCATCCTTAGACACATTAAAAGATTCCTTATCTGCATAAATTGTAAAATTATTATTATCATTTTCAATTTTTATATTTTTAATATCAACATATTGATACGTTGATACTTTAGATCCAGTTTCTAAGCTTTTAGTTATCTTTTTTGTTCTTTCAATATTTTCACTTGAAATAATATTATGATAATCAATATCTATATTTGTTTTATATTTAAAATTTAAAGTACAATAGCTTACTTCTTCATATTTCTTATGATATGTTTTTTCAGCAATTATTAATCCTGTTAAAAGACCAATAACAGTTAATATAAGAATTATAAGCCATCCTTTCTTTAAGCATATTAAATACTTTTTAAATTTTGATATTTTGTTTTCTTGTTCTAATTCTTCCATAATAAAAAGGCCTCCAAATTTAAAATTAGAAGCCGCTATAAAAATAACTCTTTACAGCGGACGCGCAAAACCACCGCCACTATAGTGTTCGTTCATACCCAACATCCCGTGATATGACACTTAACGCGATTTTGCTACTCTGTTTTTTTAAATACATTTAAAAGTATATAATAATATGCTAAAAAAAGAAAGACCCAAATAAAAATTTGAGTCTAATAATTATACTGTTTCTATTTTATTATCATTTAATTTTATTCTTCTAAACAAAATAATAAACATTATAGTATGAACTGAAACTGTTATAAACCATGAAATTGGATAAGATACAACAAGTCCTCCTATATTATGTAATGGTTCAAGCTGGAAGAATGTATATATCCAAAAAATTCTTAATACACATGAACCTACTAAAGATACTATCATAGGAACAAATGAATAACCTATTCCTCTTAACGCAAAAGCCATTGTATCCATAAAACCACATAAAAAATATGTTAAGGCAATAATTAATAATCTTATTGAACCTGCTTCTATTGCTTCATTTGTAGTTACATATAATCCTAATAATGAATCTTTAAAAATTAATATAGTACCACCTACTATAAAATTCATTATTAACACCAATAATAATGAATATATAATTGATTTTTTAATATTATTTCTATTTTTAGCACCATAATTTGCTGCCACAAATGATACACATGCTTGAGCAACAGAATTCATAGCTGTATAAATAAAGCCTTCTAAGGATGAAGATGCACCACTTCCATCAACAACATTAGTTCCAAGCGAATTTATACTTGATTGTATTAATACATTTGAGAATGAAAAAATTGCCCCTTGAAGTCCTGCAGGAAGACCAATTCTTACAATTTCAATAGCTTCTTTTTTGTAAAATTTAATTTCTTTAATTTTAAATTCAAAGAAGCCTTTACTCTTAATTAAAGCAATTATGATTAATAAAGCAGATAATCCTTGAGAAATAATTGTTGCCCATGCAACACCTGGAACTCCCATTTTAAATATAATAACAAATATTAAATTTAAAAATACATTTAATATACCAGCAGTTGATAAAAATATAAAAGGTCTTCTACTATCACCTGTTGCCCTAAATAAGGCAGCACCATAATTGTAAACCATAGAAAATGGTAATCCTAGCATATATATTTTTAAATATGATGTAGACATATCTATTACATCAGATGTTGTACCCATTAATTCTAAGAATATTCTAGCTGTAAAGAATCCAAAAATTCCAACTACAAAGCCTGAAATAATAGAAAAAATCATAGATGTATAGACAACTCTTTGACCCTTTTCTTGATCTTTCATGCCAACACATCTACTCATTAATACATTAGCACCAACAGATAATCCTAAAAATAAATTAACAATTAAATTTATTAAAGAATTGGTGCTTGAAATAGCTGCTGTAGAATGCTCTGGTCCATACATTCTACAAACAATTAAATCACAAGCATTATATAGCAATTGTAAAACACCAGATAAAATAATTGGTATTGAATATATAATTATATTTTTAAAGAGGTTTCCCTCTGTCATGTTAACATTTTTCTTCATATAAATACTTCCTTTTAAAGCACTAGTTATTATAACACTAAAAATTAAAAAAGAAAGTAAAAATCAAAAAACTATATCTAATTGAATAGATATAGCAATTTAATTTTTATTCAAATATTTTTAGTTCTGCATCAGTATTAGCTATTCCAACATAAAAACTATCATAACCACTATAAGTTATTATTCTATAATCCAAATTTAATAGATATTCCTTAGAATCCTCAAATTCATCTAATGAATAATAAATTATTTTAGAATCTGGTTTTCTTGTAAAAGTATGTTCATCAAGTATATTAGCTTTTGCTTCTTTTTTAAAAGTAAATGGAGAATCCATATAAATCTTAGAATCATATTCTTCATATTTCTTATTTATTAATAAATACTTGATTTCATCTTCATTAGCATAAAGAATACTTCCATCTGGACAATTAGCAGGATTAAAATAATAAGTTGGATTATCAATCACATATGCTTTATAATCACCTTTATTTGGATAATTTGAACTTTTTAAAGTTCCTTTTATGAAAATAGAATTCCTATATCCTGCTTGAAAGCTTTCATCGACTTTAGTATGAATTATTGTTGTAGGATTAAAATATGAAATTGTTAATACTGCAAGATATAAAATTACTAAAAATAATGAAACTAACAATATTTTTTTCTTCATTTTTATACACCTCTATAACAATTTTTAAAACAACGATACTTCTATTTAAATGATACATCATTTTTTTTATTAATCAAGAATTAATAGAAATATAATAAAAAAAGAAGTTACATTTTATAAAGTAACTTCTTTTACGTTTAATTATAATGATTCATGAATAGTACGACTAATAACATCATCTTGTTGTTCTTTAGTTAGCTTAATAAAATTAACAGCATAACCAGAAACTCTGATTGTTAATTGTGGATATTTTTCAGGATGCTTTTGAGCATCTAATAATGTTTCTCTATTGAATACATTAACATTTAGATGGTAACCACCATCTGATACATAAGTATCTAGCATTTGAACTAGATTATCAACTCTTTGTTCTGACATAATTTAATATCCTCCTTATAATTAGTCTTCATCTTTACCTAATGAATTAGGTGTAATAGAGAATGTATTTGAAATACCATCTCTTGAATATTCATATGGTAATTTAGCAACTGATTCAAGTGATGCTAATGCACCATGAGAATCTCTACCATGCATTGGGTTTGCACCTGGAGCAAGTGGTTCTCCTGCTTTTCTACCATCTGGTGTATTACCAGTCTTCTTACCATAAACTACATTTGATGTAATTGTTAAGATTGACATTGTAGGTTCTGAATTTCTATATGTATAATGCTTTTTAATCATATTCATAAATGTCTTAACAAGCCATACAGCAATTTCATCTACTCTATCATCATTATTACCATATTTAGGGAATTCTCCTTCAGTCTTGAAATCAACAATCATACCGAATTCATCTCTAATAGGTGTAACCTTTGCATATTTAATAGCTGAAAGTGAATCTACTGCACAAGATAAACCAGCAATACCTGTTGCGAAATATCTATGTACATTAGTATCATGTAAAGCCATTTCTATTGCTTCATATGCATATTTATCATGCATATAATGAATTGCATTTAATGTATTTACATAAAGACCAGCTAACCATTCCATCATTTGAACATATTTTTTCTTAACATCTTCATAATCAAGTGGTTCATTAGATGTTACAGCTTCAAATGTAGGACCAACTTGAAGTGGTTTTCCTGTTACTTTGTCCTTTGTTAATTCATCTCTACCACCATTTAAAGCATATAATAATGCCTTAGCTAGGTTAGCACGAGCACCAAAGAATTGCATATCCTTACCTTGTCTCATTGAAGATACGCAGCAAGCAATACAATAATCATCACCCATAATAGGTCTCATTAATTCATCTGATTCATATTGAATAGATGATGTTCTAATAGAAATATCTGCACAGAATTTCTTGAAGTTCATAGGTAATCTCTTAGCCCATAAAACTGTTAGATTTGGTTCTGGTGCAGGTCCTAAGTTATCTAATGTATGTAAAACACGGAAAGAGTTTTTAGTTACTAATGTTCTACCATCAGTACCCATACCACCAATTGATTCAGTAACCCAAGTTGGATCTCCTGAGAATAATTCATTATAAGATTGAATTCTCATGAACTTAACAATTCTTAACTTCATAATGAAGTGATCCATTAATTCTTGAGCTTCTTCTTCAGTAATAATACCGTTATGTAAGTCTCTTTCAATATATATATCTAAGAAAGTTGAGTTTCTACCAATTGACATTGCAGCACCATTTTGGTCTTTAACTGCACCTAAATAACCAAAATATAAGAATTGGATAGCTTCTTTAGCAGTTGTTGCTGGCTTAGAAATATCATAACCATATGATTTAGCCATAACCTTTAATGCCTTTAAAGCTTTAACTTGTTCAGCAATTTCTTCCCTATCTCTTACCTTATCAGGTGTCATTTCACCATCGATTAAAGATTTATCTTCTTCCTTTTTGGCAATTAAATAATCAATACCATATAAAGCAATTCTTCTATAATCTCCAACAATTCTTCCTCTACCATATGTATCAGGTAAACCAGTTAAAATATGAGCAGTTCTAGCATTTCTCATTTCAGGAGTATAAACATCAAATACACCATCATTATGAGTCTTTCTATAAGTAAAGATATCCTTTACTCTATCACTAACTTGATAGCCATACATTTCACAAGCTTGTTCAGCCATACGAATACCACCGAATGGTTGTAATGAACGCTTGAATGGTTTATCAGTTTGTAAACCAACGATTTGCTCTAAATCCTTATCTAAATATCCAGGACCATGGCTTGTTAAAGTAGCGATAATATCAGTATCAGCATCTAATACGCCACCTGCTTCTCTTTCCTTTTTAGATAAATCTAGGATAATATCCCATAATTTTTTTGTTCTTTCTGTTGGACCAGCTAAGAAGCTTGCATCTCCTTCATATGGAGTATAGTTTCTTTGGATGAAGTCACGAACATTAATTTCGTCATTGCTCCATTTACCAGGAACAAATCCTTCCCATGCTTCATTAAACATAGTTAAAACCTCTTTCTCTTAATAATCTCTTCTCATTAAAAATAAAAAAATGTGCAATAAATAATAATATTATTTACGCACAAATATTATATACTATAAATTTAAGTTTATCAATATAAAAACAAAATTTTATTTAAGAATTATTCTTAATAACGATTTTTTTAGCTTCCTCAATTTTATCATCTAGCCATAGTTCTAAAATCTCTTCAGGTTGAAATCCTCTGCATCTTGCTACAATATAATCATCCTTCATAACAAGAATTGTAGGAACAGCTTGAATATCAAAAGCTTCAATAATATTCATTGTGTTTTCTGCTGCTTCAATATGATGTAAAACACAATCATTTCTACTAGATATTAATTTATTTAAAATAGGCATTAGTGTTAAGCAATTAGCACAAGATTCACCTGATACCTCAATAACACTAATTCCTTTTAATTCTTTTAAATAATTTTCATTTGTTAATTGCATTTCTTTTTAACTCCTAAAATTTCTTTTGCAAATTTTACATCTTCTTTTGTTGGAGCATCGATTCCTTTTAATCTATAAGGTATACCTAAATTTTCATATTTAACTACACCCATAGTATGATAAGGTAAAACCTCAACCTTATCAACAGTTTTTAATGTATCAATAAATTCTTTGGTTTCTTTTAAATATTTTTCATTTAATGTAATTGTTGGAACCAAAACATGTCTTATCCACATATGCTTATCATTATTAGATAAATATTTAGCAAATTCTAAAATATTATGATTTGGCTTTCCAGTTAATTTAATATGCTCCTCATTATTAATATGTTTAATATCTAATAAGAATAAATCAGTATATTTAATTAATTCATCAAATTTCTTCATCAAATCTAAATTATTCTTATCAAATACAACACCAGATGTATCACATGCTGTATGTATATTATATGATTTTAATTTTTTAAATAATTCAATTAAAAAATCAATTTGTAAAAGTGGTTCACCACCAGATACAGTAACTCCACCACCATTTTCAAAATATCCTCTATATTTTAAAGCATCCCTTACTATTTCATCAGCACTATATTCTTGGGCATTATCAAAAGTCCAAGTATCAGGATTATGGCAATATAAGCATCTTAAAGGACATCCTTTAAAAAATACTACATATCTAATTCCTGGTCCATCAACAGTACCACCAGCAAAAAATGAATGAATTTTTCCAATCATAAAATCACCACTATTCAGCTTTAGACAATTTAATCAATGATACAAAATCATTAATTACTCTATCAGCCTCGTTAAAATCCTTTAATGTTGCACCACAAGCAAGATTATGACCACCGCCACCATACTTTTTAGCAACATCAACAATAGGAATACTTCTTGATCTAAATTCACCTATAACAGCATCTTTAGTTTTATCATATGTAAAATTACACCATATTTCAGTTTCTTTTACACCTGCCATTAAATTAACCATACCTCTTGAAATATCTTGGAATTCAACATGGAATTTTTTAAATACCTCATCACCACTTTTAATGAATGATACACCATCTTTAAATTCAACCTTATTTTGAAAATAAGTCTTCATATCTCTTTCAGATTGAGATTCAACATATATATTATCATATATATATTTAGGATTAGCTCCAAAAGAAACTAATTTTGAAGCAATATTAAATACACTAGATGAATAACCATATTGGAATCTTCCTGAATCTGTAACAATAGCACCATAAAGAGCTGTTGCTGCATCATTTGGAATAAAATAATTATGCTTTACTAATAGGTCAGTAATTAATTCAGCTGCAGCAATTCTTTTATTATCACAAATCCAATTTGGTGTAATATCACATGGATTATTATGATGATCAATAACAAATACTTCTTTTGCTAATTTATATCTATCATCAGATACCATATTAGCAACAGATACATCTAATATTAATGCTAAAGCATTGTTATATTCACTATCATCAATTAAATCCATATAGCCAATAAAGCCATAACGTCTAGATGCATCACCTACTGCATATATTTTTTTGTTTGGAAATCTATTTTTTAAAGTAAGCTTTAAACCAATTTGACTTCCTAAAGCATCTAAATCAGGACGCTCATGTCTATGAATTATAATAGTATCGTATTCTTCAAATTTTTCAAATAAAATATCTTCAATCATTTTATCATTCCTTTTTAATTTAATTTTAACCATAAAGAAGGTCTAACACCTATAGATGTATCATTTACTAATGAATAATAATAAACTGTATCTCCATCTAAAATAGTTGATATACTTCCATCATCATTTACAATAGATGCATAATTTGGATAAGCACCATAAGGTGAACGAAGCCACCAAGCACTTGAATCTAATCTTAAAGTTTTATTTAATCCTAATATTTTTGAATAATCAGTCCCTCTAGCTTGACTATTTTTTCCTTTTAATAAATTATAAGCTTCCTTATATGATAATAAGAAAATATTATCAGAAGTTTCATCAGCTGAATAATTTGGATTAGTATATCCAAATGTATCAGAACTATTATTTATCTTAGAATTAATAATTAATGATTTATTATAATCCTTAAATGCTATATTATAAAAATCATTATTTAAAAAGCTTCTGATGTATGATAATTCATAATTATTAGAATAACCTTTTTTATCATTATGCTCATATTTTGTTGTTTTATTAATAGATTCAAATTGATTTGCATCTAATATAAAATTAGATATTAATAAAACATTTTTATTATCCTCTTTTATAATATCCCATTCAATAGGTTCATAAGCAAAATAATAAATCTTATTTAATTCAAAATCATTATTATAAATTGTGCTTTCTTCTTCCTTTGTTGTATATTGGTCCTTATAATCAGTTAAATAGATTGCTCTAATATCAAATTCATCATCCTTATTAGTATCTAAATCTAAATAATAAATATAATTTGAAATACTACCATCCTTATAAAAAGGAAAAGCCTTCCAATCAGTGTTTTCATCTTTTGGCATAGTTTTAATTAATTCATTATAATACTCTGGAACATTACTAACTAATGTTTGAGGATATTTACCAAAATATATTTTATCATTTTCTTTTATATATGATTTACCTTTTTCCTCACCTTTACATGAAGTTATAATGAAGAATAAAAATAATAAAGAAAAAGAAATAATTAATTTACGTATTTTCATAAAATACACCACTCTTTTCTTAACAATTAAATAATAACATTTTTTTGATAAAACAAAAAGCACAATTAGGCTAAATTGTGCTTTTAATTTATTAAATTTCTTCACCCTCAAGGAATTGAGAATTATAAAGTGATGCATAAAAACCATTTATGCCCATTAAATAATCATGATTTCCTTGTTCAACAATATTACCATCCTTTAATACTAATATTAAATCAGCATTTTTAATAGTTGAAAGTCTATGAGCAATAACAAATGAAGTTCTTCCCTTTGTTAAATTATCCATAGCTTGTTGAATTAAAATTTCAGTTCTTGTATCAACATTAGATGTAGCTTCATCTAATATTAATAAAGGGGCATTTTCAATTAAGGCTCTAGCAATTGTAATTAATTGCTTTTGACCTTGAGATAAAGAACCTTCACCAGAAAGCTTAGTATTTACTCCATCGTGTAATGTAGATACATAATTTGAAAGACAAGCTTCCTTTAATGCTTTATTTAATTCATCATCAGTAACATTTTCTTTAGAATAACAAATATTTTCTTTTATAGTACCATCAAAAATCCAAGAATCTTGAAGTACCATACCAAATATATTTCTTAATTCAGCTTTACTAATATCATTAATTGATACACCATCAATTAATATTGAACCTGCATTAAGCTCATAAAATCTCATCAATAAATTTACAAGTGTAGTTTTACCTGCACCAGTAGGACCAACAATCGCAACCTTCATACCAGGTTTTACATCACAGCTAAAATCGGGAATGATAATTTTATCTTCAATATAACCAAATTTAACATTTTTAAATTCTACATGACCCTTAACATTATTAAATTCATTTGATAAAAGCTTTCTTTCGTATTTAGAATCATCAATTTCTTCTTCCTCATCTAATATAGCAAATACTCTTGATGATGCAGCTGTTGCCATTTGAATAGTATTCATTGATTGGGCAATTTGAGAAAGTGGTGATTGGAATAAATTAACATAAATCATAAATGCAGTAATTGTACCATATGTAATAATGTTTCCATTTGCCATTAATAATCCACCAACAATAAATACTGTTGCGTATGCAAAATATGAAATGAATGACATTATTGGTTGCATAAATCCACCAAAAATTTGAGCTTTAATCATAGCTTTATGAAGCTTTTCATTTTGTTCTTCAAATTGTTTTTGTCTTCTATCTTCAGCATTAAATAATTTAATAACTGTTGTACCTGAGAAGTTTTCTTCAACAACACCATTTACTAAACCAGTAACCTTTTGACGTCTCATAAACTGTGGTACAGCAAGCTTAGTTATAAAACCTAAATTTAAAATCATTAAAGGAAGTGAAGCTAAAACAGTTAATGCCATAATCCAATTTGTAATAAACATAGCTATTAAAACACCAATTAATGTTGTAACAGATTGAAGGAGTGTAGTTACACTTTGTTGTAATGATTGAGTAATAGTATCAACATCATTTGTAACAATTGATAAAGTATCACCATATGGATGAGAATCAAAATATCTTAAAGGCATTTTATTAATCTTTTCAGAGATTTCATTTCTTAATCTTTTACCATATGTTTGAGTTACTCTATTCATTATTAATCCTGATGCAAAAGAACAAAAACCAATTAATAAATAAAATGTAATTAATATTTTAGCAATATTCCATATCTTATCTAAATCTATACTTTTAGATATAGCATTATTAGCCATTTCATTTGTTAAATCAGATAAATATTGAGGAGCTAATATACTTAATACTACAGATGTAATAATAAATACCATAGCTAATAATATAAAAGGATAATAAGGTCTAATTGATTTTAATAATTTTTTGAAATCAGCTTTAGTGATTTTTTCTTTTTTAATCTTGCCAGGTCTTCTTCCGTGCATCATAGTCCCAACTCCTTTTCTGATAATTGTGATAAAGCAATTTCTTTATAAATTGCACAATTATTTAATAATTCTAAATGGTTACCAAATCCAACCATCTTACCTTCATCTAAAACGATTATCTTATCAGCATCCATAATAGTACCAATTCTTTGAGCTACTATAATTTTTGTTGCATCCTTAGCTTTTTCCTTTAAATTTTCTCTTAATAATTTATCAGTCTTATAATCTAAAGCACTAAACGAATCATCAAAAATATATATTTCAGGATTTTTATAAATTGCTCTTGCAATACATAATCTTTGACGTTGACCACCAGATACATTTTTACCTGATTGAGAAATCATTGAATCATAACCATTATCAGTTGTAACAATAAAATCATTAACACAAGCAGTTTTTGCTGCCTCTTCAACTAATTCATCATTAATAACATCAGAACCAAAACAAATATTTTCCTTAATTGTTCCGTTAAATAAGAAACCCTTTTGAGGAACAAATCCAATTTTTTCTCTTAAATCATGCTGAATTACATCTTTAACATTAACACCATCAACTAAAACCTCACCTTCAGTTGTATCGTAAAGTCTAGCAATTAAATTAACTAAAGATGTTTTACCAGCAGATGTTGCACCTATAATAGCTAATGTTTCACCCTTATTAACCTTAAATGATATATTTTTAACTACATCATTTTCACCATCAGGATATCTAAATGAAACATTTTTAAATTCAACAGTACCTTCTTCTTTAAAAGATATAGGATTCTTTGAATCAATAATTCTACCTTCAGTATCTAATACTTCATTAATTCTTCCTGCAGCAACTAAAGCTCTAGGCCACATCATGAAAAGAAGCATTAGCATAATAAATGCCATAATTAATTGAGTACCAAGCATTGTAGATGCAGTAACACCTGCATAATCAATTGTACCTTGGTTAATTAAATTAGAACCAATTAAATAAATTGTTAAAGTTAAACCATTCATTATAAGCATCATAATAGGACTTAAAAGTGCTAATACTCTACCTGTAAATAATTGAGTTTTTGTAAATTTAATATTAGCATTTTCAAATTTATTTTCTTGATATTTTTCAGCATTAAATGCTCTAACAATTCTTATACCAGTTAAATTATCTCTCATTACGCCATTTAAGTTATCGGTTAATTTTTGCATAATCTTAAATTTAGGTAAGGCAACAACCATAATTGTTATAATAATAACTAATAAAATAGCTAAAGTAACAATAGTTGCTAAAGTTAATTCAGATGCAGCTGAATGGAATTTTATTAAAGCCCATATAGCTGTAACTGGAGCTTGGAATATCATTCTCATTGTAAATAAATTAGCCATTTGAATTTGTTGAATATCATTAGTTGTTCTAGTAATTAAAGATGCAGTAGAAAATTTATCTATTTCTTCTAATGAAAATTCTTCTACTTTTCTATATAAATTAGATCTTATCTTAGTAGATAAATCAGCAGCAACAAATGATGCTAAAATAGAAATAATTGCTTGAACACCCATTGATCCTACCGCAACAAGAAGCATCATACCACCATTAAACCAAATATCATTAGTAGATGCATTTTTAATGCTCATAACCTGTTCAATTGCACTATCAGGAACACCTGCTAAAGCTAAGGCTTCTGCACTTACATTTTCCCAGCCACCTACTGCTTTAACAAATGCTTCAACTACATTAGATATTTCACCTGGATTATTATGATAATTTACCAATGTAATAGCTTTAATAATACCTTGAACATAATCTACTAAAGTCATTGTCAAATAAACTTGTAATATAGTTAATCCTATAATTAGAATAACAAAAAGAAAATCCTTTTTGCTTAATTTTTTATATAATTTAAACATTATTTATCATTCCCTTCTTTTAAATTAGAAGCCATTTTTTCAATAATTCTTAAGAATTCATTTCTTTCCTCATCAGTTATATCTTTAAGTAAAGTATCCATTAATGATATAAACATATTTCTATGATTTAAAGCTAATTTTTTACCTTCTTCAGTTAAAACAATAATTGTTTTTTTCTTGTTAGCTTCACTTTTAATTCTAGAAATTAAATTTTTATCCTGTAATTGATTTAAAACTCTTGCAGTTCTTGCTGAAGTAATGCATAATTCTTCTTCTATATCTTTAGGTGTAATTTCTTTTTCACTATCATATAAAAGTTTTAAAACAGGAATCATTCCTTTTACACCTTCTTCAAAATGAACATTAGATTTAATATTTTTTAATTCTAATATTATATTTTTCATTCTTAAAGTGAATTCTTTATTATCCATAATTGCCTCCTTTTACTAACATTGTTAGCAATTTTAAATAACACTGTTAGTATTTTAAATGAAGTGTTATTAATTGTCAATAGATTTTATACAATTTAATTTACAAAAATAAAAAAAGAAGAATTAAATCTTCTTAATAAAGCATCTTCTTCTTTTATTTGTTTTAGCATCAAAATATTTCCATTGAGCTAAAACCTCATCATTAGTTTCTAAATTTAGGTTTGTTTCAGCATATAATACAGATTTATTATTAAGCATCTTCATTATTTCAGCTAAAATAATAACATTTACGCCCTTCATTTGATATGATGGCTTTACACCTATTAATGCAAAATCTATAATTTTAGGATTTTTCTTAGCCTTTAATATTCTTAAAATTGCAGGTATAGTTAAATGACCATCTGATTTTTTAACTGCTTCTGCAATTGAAGGAAGACATAATCCCATACATACTGGTTCTTCATTTTCATTTAAAACAACACAAACAAATCTTAAATCAATTAATAAATTAAAATTTGAAATTAATAATTTTTTCATGCCATCTGTAAATGGAACAGTACCATAAACATTTTCATATGACTCATCTAATATTGCAAAAAAATCATCAGCATATTTTTTTAAAAAGTCTTTTGTATTTTTAGCTTGGCCTATATGAAGCTTATTTCTTTTTAAAACTGTATCAGCAAGCTTAATAATCTTTTCTTGAATTTTTTTATCTTCTTGATTTTTAATTATTGATTCAGTCCAATCAACTTCCTTTTGAAATCCATAATTTTCTATTAGCTTTTGATAATATGGATAATTATATTGTTCTTCAAAAGTTTGTTTTTGGTCAAATCCTTCAATAAGTAAACCTTCACGCTCTAAATCTGAAAAGCCTAATGGACCTACAATTTCATCTAATTCTTTTGATTTAGCATATTCCTTAACCTTATCAAATAAAGCATCAGAAACAGAAGCATCATCAATAGAATCAAATCTTGTAAATCTAATTCGTTTTTGATTATATTTATTATTTGCAGCATTTTGAATAATAGCTTGGATTCTACCTACAGTTTTTCCATCCTTTATAGCTATAAAACATTTAGCCTCACTTTGATCATAATAAACATAATTGTTTTTAAACATTTTTAATTCATCCATATAAAGTGCTGGAACATAATATGGATCATTTTTATATAATCTTAAAGGAAAATTAACAAATTCTTTTATTTCCTTTTTTGATTTTACTTCTATAACTTCGATCATACTTACCTCTTAGTACTATGGAATGCAACACCAATTCCATCAGGACCACAATGAGAACCTGCAGTTGGATTTACAACTACAAATTCAGTTTTCAAATCCTCACCAAATTCCTTTTTTAATTCAGCTTCTAATTTTTTTGCTAATTCTAAATTATCAGAATGTCCAATAATTACTCTATAATCTTTTACATTATCACCTAATGTTTTTACATATTCAACAAGCTTTAAAATAGCACCCATTCTACCTTTAGTCTTATCAATATTACACATTAAGCCCTCAGCAGTCATATTTAAAATTGGTCTTATACCAAACATATCGCCCATAAAGCCTTTTAAGTTTGTAACTCTACCACTTCTTCTAAAGAATTTTAAACCATCAGCAAAGAAATAAGTAGCATAATGATCAACTTCAGTTTCACTCCATTTTAATATTTCATCAATAGATTTTCCATTTAAAATCATATCACCAATTTCTTTAACTAATATATTACTCATAATAGTAATACCTTTAGTATCTATTTGATAAAATTTTCTATCTGGATATTTTTCTTTTAACTCATCTAAGGCAATATTCATTGCATTAAAAGTACCACTCATAGCTTTAGAAAAAGAAACATAACAAATATCATTTCCCTTTTCAAATTCAGGTTCAAAATAATTCTTATATTTTTCTGGTGAAATACCAAATGTTTTTGGTAAGACTCCACCTCTTAACTTTTCATAAAATTCATGAGATTCAAATGTATTAAAATCTTCATAAGGAAATATTTCCTTATCATCAATTGAATAAGGCATTGAAATTAGCTTATAACCATATTTTTTAGCTTCCTCTGGTGTAATATCAGTATCAGTGTCTGTAAAATAAGTAATCATATATATAATTCTCCAAATTCTTAATTCTTTCTTTTATTTTACCAAAAATATTAATAATAATAAAGAAAAAAGCATATAAATATGCCTTTTTATTTAAGATTTAATTTATTCTTAATCCATTCATTTGATAAATATAGCCATTTATTGATATAAGAAATGTTTTTTTCATCATCTCCTTCAGCTGAATAAAAATCAGCAGTTCCTAAGCCATGGCCTCCCATTGGGAATAAATGATATTCAACATTAATATTATTTAATTTACATGCCTCTAATAATTTTATTGAATTCATTACACTTACAGATTCATCTGTTACAGTTCCCCATAAGAATAATGATGGAATAGAATCTTCTTTAATTTCTTTTTCTAATGACATTTTATTAAATAATAATTTATCATTAATTTTATCCTTTAATAAATATTCAAAAGAGCCCTTATGAGAATATAATTCATCATTTGTAACAACAGGATATCCAAGCATTAATAAATCACATTTTTTGGTATTATAATCTTCATTATGAACATTCATTTCTAAAATATTATGTCCACCAGCTGAAAAGCCTAATCCTATAACATGAGAAACTCTCTTATCATTTCTTAATAAATTATTAACATATGCTAAATATGTTGCAGGCATAGGATATGCCTCATCAGTCATTTTATAATTAACAACTACAACATGATATCCAAAATCATTATAATATTTAGCAATATTTCCAGCTTCTCTTGGACTACAATGGTGATATCCGCCACCTGGAGATACTAATATAGTAGGTCTTTTTAAATCATCTAAAAAATATGTTCTATAATAATTTAAAGTATTTAATATGTAATGTGTTTCTACTGTACCTTTACATAATAATCTAATTAATAATCTAAAATATTTTAATTTTTCTTCTTTTAATTCTTTATCATTAATCTTTTTTATTATACTATTTAAATTATTTAATTCTTTTTCATAATGATTAATATAAATTGAAGATTTATTTCTTCTTAAGATAGGACCAAATTCTATATCAAACTCATCTAATTCTTCTTTTCCTTCTTCAGCAACAATAATTTCATAATACTTATTTTGATCAATTATTGCTTTTTCATCTACAATTTTAAAATCATTATCATTTAAAAATTTTCTTAAAAGAGCCCTATCAGAATTAGGTTGTAAAATTAATCTTTTTCCTTTAATTTTATTTAAACCTTTTTCTAATATTTCTTTAATTAATATTCCACCCATTCCAGCTATGATTGCACAATCAAAATCTTGATTAATTTTTTCAAAGCCATTTGATAAAATAAAATCAATTTTATTTTCTAATCCTTTAGCATTCTTTTTAGCCTGATTTAATGGACCTTCATTAATATCAGCAGCAATCGCATGCTTAATATCATATTTATTTAAAGCATCTATTATGACATAGCCATGATCACAGCCTATATCACAAATAGTATCAAAGCCTTTTGTAAAGCTTGAAAGTAATTCTATTCTTGTCATTTTCATTTCCTATAAGATTCTATTAATTGCTTAACCTGATTAATATTTCTTAATTTCCTTAATACTTTTATTTCAATCTGTCTAATTCTTTCTTTAGATATGTTTCCCATTATTTTTCCTATTTCTTCTAATGTTTTAGGAATACCATCATCAAAGCCATATCTTAATTTAATAATTTGAATTTCTCTTTCTGTTAAATTATTAGTTAAAATTTTATTTAATTCCTTTTTCAAATCCAATTTTTCACAATACTCAAGTGGATTTAAGCTATTCCTATCAGGAACAAAATCACCAATAGTCGCGTCATCCTCATCACCAACTGACTGTTCTAACGATATAGGTGATTGATATGAATTTAAAATATTAGTTATTTTTTCTTTTGGGATATTTAATTTAGCAGATAATTCATCATAAGTTGGTTTTCTTTTTAATGAAGCTTCTAATTCATCTTCACATTTTTTTATTTTTGAAATTGTTTCTAACAAATGTGAAGGTAATCTAATAGTTCTTGACTTATCAGTTAAAGCTCTTGTTATACCCTGTTTAATCCAAGGTGTTGCATAAGTTGAAAATTTATTTCCTTTTTCAAAATCAAATTTATCAATTGCCCTTGTTAAACCAACATTACCTTCTTGGATTAAATCCATTAAGCTTAATCCTCTTTTAGAATAATGCTTAGCAATAGATGCGACAAGCTTTAAATTAGAATTAACAATTTTTTCATATGCTAAATCAGCTTTATCAGCTAAATCATATAATTCCTTATATTCTTTTTCTGAGACCTGATTCAAATCATCTGCTTCTATTTTTAAAATTTTATCCTTTGCTATTTTACCATTTTTATATATCTTAAATAAAGATATTTCTTCATCATATGTTAAAATTTTATATTTACCTATTTCTGTAAAATAAATTTTTAAAACATCACTTGATTTAGAAATAGATTCATAATCATTAATAATATTTTGATTACTATACTCATTAGATATAATGCTTATACCTAAATCATCTAAATAATTAATTGCTTTTTCATAATCAAATTCAGAAACATATTCATTTAATGTTTTTTCATCAAGGCAATTATTATTTTTTTTACCCATTTCTTCTAATTTTTTTAAAGCTTCATTTAATTCCATAAAAGCATCCCCTTATATACTTTAATGTAAATCGATATTATTTATTTTATTATAAACAATTTAGCTCAAAAAATAAAGGTGGCAAAAATGCCACCTTAAAAATTATCTTGCTAAAACAACAAATTGGTCATCTTTTTGTATTATTGCAACAAAATCTTTATAATACTCTTTTCCGTTTTCATCAAGACAAAAATACTGTATAGATTTTAAATAAAACAATGCATCAGATTCAACTTTATATTTTGAATCAACATCATAATAATCTAAAGAATATTTTAATGCATTAAATTCTCTTTCATTTTTCCTGCTATCATATAATTTTATTTTATTAGCAGAAAGTAATACATCTACATTATTCACAAGAAAACATGCTAAATCAGCTTCTTCATAGTAGTCATATGATTCATACTCATAAGCTCTAAAAGTAGATAAAAAATATATATCTTCAACCTTTTCAAAATCTTTTGTCTTCTTTTCTTCTTTTACTTCTTTATTGCAAGATGCAAGCAATAAAAATAACATAATAAAAACTAAAAATATTTTTTTCATCTTTTCATCTTACCTCATTATAACAGCATAATCATCACAATCACTTCTATATATAACTGCAAAATAGCTATCATTCTTTCCGGCAGCGTACGGAGTTACATATTCATAAGCTACATAATATTTAGTAGCATAATCCCAATTTATTAATGCATAATCAGCGATATGAGCCTCAGCTCCAAAAGCTGTAAATCCATGTCTAATTCTTGAAAAATCTCGTTCATTCTTTGAAACATCATACATTTCAAATTCATAATTTAATTGTAAATATATTAATGAATCAAGAATATAGTATTCAAAACCAGCATCTTTATCTCCACAATTTATGTATTCATAATACTTATATACACTTGGCGAAGATATACATATATTATTATACTTACATATTTCATCTGTTAATGGATTCATATAATGTGAACAATTTCTATCTTCTTTTCTCTGTTCATATTTATTTGGTTTATTTTCTACATTAATTCTTTTATCTGAACAAGAGACTAAAATAAGGATTAATGGTAGTAACATTAATAATTTCTTTTTCATAATTATTAAAACAATTCTCCTTCCTTAATCAAACCACAATTACGACATTTATATCCTGGAATATACTGAGTTTCAAACTCGCCATTTTTAATATTATATTTTACCCAATTATGTCTTTCTTTTGAACTATAACCACAAGTTATACAATATTTATTGTGATATTCAAAATCATATTGTGAATATCTAAAGTTATGATATTGATAATTACTTTTTTCTTCACAACATCCACATTGATAATAATGATAATTTGAATCATACAACAAGTTATCAAAATAATGTGGTATTTCACCATATACTACTAACTTATATGTTTTTATTACATTTATTTTTGTTAGATAGTAGAATAAGTTACATAATGCATCTATTAATGTTGGCGCATTTTTCGTCCACTCAAAATCATATTTATCATAGATATTTACGATATGCAAATTTGAGGCATCCTTCTCATATTCTGCATTTCTTAATGCATAGTAACAATCCTCATCATAAATATTACCATTTTTATCAAAAAGAATATTTCCCTTATTTGAATCCGAAGCAGAAACATCATCATAAAGCGAAGTATGCATAAGTCTATGATTATTTAAAACAATATACTTTTCATCCGCTTCTAAGTGATCATCTCCATTTGCAAGTCTATATGATTCAAGCAATAATTCTGCAGCCATTTCACAATTCTTAAATTTAAAATATTCACATGCTAATTTAACAATAATTTTTTGCATTTTATTATCATTGTTAATCCAACTATCGTCCCAATCTTGCATTAAACGTAAATACGCAATTATTCCATCACATTTAACTCTTTCATCAAAATCTATCGATTTATTTTTTATTGCTGTAAAATCATCTATAAGCTCAGCAATATAATTTATTGGGCCAATTTCGTTATATAATCTAACGCATATTTCTCGCATTTCATCATTAGAAAAAGTTTTATTTTCATCTGAGGCGTAGACTTTAACATTCTTTAAAACAAAGAAAGCCAAAAAAACACCAATAATTGACGCTATTAATTTTATTTTTCTCACACTTTTCTCCTTTTTTTTAATAACTATTTTTAATATTTTTTATAATCATTTTATTTAAGTTGTATTTTTTTATTAATCATCTCACCTCATTATTACAGCATAATCAGCATCTTTATCTCCACATTTTATGTATTCATAATACTTATATACACTTGGCGAAGATATACATATATTATTATACTTACATATTTTATCTGTTAATGGATTCATATAATGTTAACAATTTCTATCTTCATTTCTCTGTTCATATTTATTTGGTTCATCTTCTACATTAATTCTTTTATCTTAACAAAAGACTAAAACAAATAATTAAAAAACAATTTTTCCCCTTTATGTCCATTAAATGTATTTTCAAAAAGTCAAATTTTCGCTAATTCCGTAATAAATATAATACTTTTTTAAATAAAATGCAATGCTTAATAAAAAAATCTAATATAAAAAATAAAGGTGGCAAATGCCACCTTAAATTAGTGTTTAATGATAAAGTCTTTTAATTTTTTGCTTCTAGCAGGACTTCTTAATTTTCTTAAAGCCTTTGCTTCAATTTGTCTAATACGTTCTCTTGTAACATTAAATTCTTTACCAACTTCTTCTAATGTTCTTTGTCTTCCATCAATTAGACCAAATCTTAATCTTAAAACTCTTTCTTCTCTTTCAGTTAAAGTAGATAATACTTCATCTAATTCTTCTCTTAATTTCATTTTAGCAGTATATTCATATGGATCTAGTGCATGTGGATCTGAAATGAAATCTCCTAAAGAAGAATCTTCTTCTTCACCTACTGGTTGTTCTAAAGAGATAGGTTCTTGGGCAATTTTTTGAATTTGTTGAACCTTTTCAACTGAAATTCCCATTCTTTCTGCTATTTCAGCTTGGCTTGGTTCTCTTGATAATTCTTGAACTAATTGTCTTTGAGTTCTAACAAGCTTATTAATAGTTTCAACCATATGAACTGGAATTCTTATTGTTCTAGCTTGGTCAGCTACTGCTCTTGTAATAGCTTGTCTAATCCACCAAGTTGCATATGTTGAGAATTTATAACCTTTATTATAATCAAATTTATCTACTGCTTTAATTAAACCCATATTACCTTCTTGGATTAAATCTAAGAATTGTAATCCTCTACCTAAATATCTTTTAGCAATAGATACAACTAATCTTAAGTTAGCATCAACAAGTTTATCTTTAGCTAAATCTGCTTTAAATACGATGTCTTTTAAATTTTCATATTCTTCTTGTGAAACTGAATTTTCTCCATCTGCTTCAATTTGAGCTAAACGTTCTTTAGCTTCTCTTCCTTCAACAACTCTTTGAGCATATACAGTTTCTTCGTCTAAAGTTAATAATTGAATATTACCAATTTCCTTTAAATACATTCTTACAGGGTCATCAACTCTTACTGAAGATGGTAATTGGTCATAATCTGAAATATCAACTTCTTCTTCCTCAATAATAGCAGGTTCAATATCATCGATATCTGCTTCTTCTTCAGAAGATGCTGTAATTTCAATTTCAGCATCAGTTAAGGCTTGTTCGATTTTATCATATTCATCCTTATCTTCTGTGAAGTATTTAGCAATATCGTTTGTTGTAACGCTACCACCATTTTTCTTTCCTAATTCAATTAATTCATTAATTGCTTGTTGTAATTCCATTACTTGTCTCTCCTTTTTAAGGTTTCTTTTTTCTTTCTATTAGCAAATTTAGCTGCTATTAGATTTGCTTGATAGCTAAGATCTTGTGTCCTTTCAATATCCTTAGATATCTTGTTTCTTTGAACATCTAAATGTTCTAAGCTAATTTTTTCAATACACTGTTGTAAATCTTCATCATCATATTTATCAGGATTATTTCTCAATAAATCTAATATTTTAAAATAATGATTACGATTATTATCATCTAAATTCTTTATGAATGCTTCTTCAGAATATAATTCATTGTTTGTGTAATAATCATAAACAAGTGATAACCATAAATTTCTATTTTCATCACTTAATGCATCTAAATAAGGTGTAATCATATTATCAATATAAAGTGCCTTTTCTTTAGATGATTTAGCATACATAAATAATCTTATTTGAGCTCTTGAGATTGTATCATTATTCTTTATAGGAATAGGATTAATATAATCATCACTAGATACAAATTCAGTTGGAATGATATTATTTTTAAATGAATAATAATCATTTTTAATTGCATCTACGCTCAATTTTAATTTATCTGCAAAAAGGTTTAAATATTTTTCTTCAATTAAATTTGAATTTGAATTTAATAAAGAATTAAATACTACCTCTTTAGCATTCTTTAATCCTAAAGCATCATTTAAATCATATAAGATTGATGCTTGATTTAACACATATGAATATTCATCTAAAATATGATTTTCAAAATATTCAACATATTTTTCACTACCATATTTTAAAACATATTCATCAGGGTCCATCATATCAGGAAGTAAAACTAAGTGGATATTAAATCCTGCTTTTTTAAATACATCTATTGCTTTTAAAGAAGCATTAATACCAGCTTTATCACCATCATAACAAATTATTACATTTGATGTATATTTTTTTATGATGTTTGCGGCATTAATTGTTAATGCTGTACCCATAGAACAAACTGCTTCTTTTAAACCAGATTTATAAGATGCTATAACATCCATTTGACCTTCATGAAGAATAATTCTATTTTTCTTTCTTATTTCAGATTTTGCTAAATGAATATTATATAATACTTCTCTTTTATGGTATAAAACAGTTTCTCTTGTGTTTATATATTTTGGTTGATTCTTATCTGTTGTATTAAATATTCTTGCAGAATATCCAATAACATTACCTTCCTCATCAGCAATAGGAAACATAATTCTTTTAACAAATAAATCATGATATGAATCATCATTTCCTTTATCTACTAATCCACAATCAAGCATATCTAATTCTAAATATCCTGATTCTTTTAAGACCTTATATAAAGTATCTTTTTCCTTTGGTGATAAGCCAATATTAAATTCATTCATTATCTGAGGAGTTATTCCTCTTTTAATTAAATAATTTTTAGCTTCTTCACCAAATGCTGTATCCTCTAATACTTTTTTATAAAAGTCTTTAGATAAATTCATCATTTCCTTTTGCTTTTTATAAGGATCAATCTTTTCAACTTTTTTAACTCCTGAAAGCTTGATTCCATTTTTTTCTGCAAGTATACCTAAGGCCTCTCCAAATCCAATATTTCTAATTTGCATTAAAAATTGAATTGGGCCTCCACCACCTTTACAGCTAAAGCAATGAGCAATCTTCTTTTCAGGGTTAACACTAAATGAAGGAGTTTTTTCATTATGAAATGGACATAATCCTACATAATTTTGGCCACGCTTTTCAAGACTAACATATTCAGATACTAATTCAACTATGTCAGTTGAATCTACAACTCTTTTTATTTCTTCATCTGTTGCCATGGCTTCTCCTTTATAATTTTTATAATAAAATCTTCTTTTCTACATAAGGTACAATTTCTTCAATCTTTAATGTGATTTGTTCCATTGTATCTCTATCTCTTAATGTTACAGTACCATCTGATAATGTATTATCATCAACTGTAATTGAGTAAGGTGTACCAATTGCATCTTCTCTTCTATATCTTTTTCCGATGTTTGCTGTTTCATCATATACGCAAGAGAAATGCTTAACTAATTCTTCATAAATTTCAGTTGCCTTTTCAGCATGATTTTTCTTAATTAAAGGAAGTACTGCAACCTTATATGGAGCAAGTGCTGGATGTAATCTTAATACAGTTCTTACATCACCCTTTTCATTAGTTTCTTCATCATATGCTGAGAATAAAACTGAAAGTAACATTCTTTCAACACCTACAGATGGTTCAACAACATAAGGGATATATTTAGAATTATCTTCAGGGTCTAAGTATTCTAAGTTAGCACCTGAATGCTTCATATGAGCATTTAAATCATAATTAGTACGAGATGCGATACCCCATAATTCACCATATCCCCAAGGGAATTCAAATTCAATATCAGTTGTAGCATTTGAATAGAATGATAATTCTTCTTTTTCATGATCTCTATATCTTAATTT
>JAEEGL015109152.1_pt1 | contig 29303 bp, 30 predicted proteins | sample 9134231 | NCBI WGS metagenome assembly JAEEGL01 (sample SAMN16246548, study PRJNA631951) | gut metagenome | biome: gut microbiome; feature: rumen; material: fiber-attached | host: Bos | place: Iran: Karaj | collected 2018-10 | reverse complement strand
TGCTCAGGATGAGCGCGATCTGGAACGATGACATATTCCTCGGGGAGAAGGATGATAAAAAATCCGCGGATTATTTCCGCACGTGGATTTAACACATCTCTGAATTATTTTTCTGAAGCAATTTTTTGATCGTTTTTCTCAGATTTTGTGCAGAATGCTGCGTAAATGATGCAGATATTTCCGGAATCCCGAGTATTTTCCGGATCCGACTTGATAGCTACCGCTAGGATGTGTGACGTATCGCAAGGAGTTATACGGCCGATATATATTTAAATTTTTAGCGATATATATCGGGCAAAGCCCGATTATAATCGCTAAAATCTAAAAAAAACATTCGGAAGGCGTGTCGCTGCGTGGATCGGGCAGGATAAAGGAACGCAGCAATGGCATTCGATCCCGGCTTCGAGGACAATAACACAGGCATTTCGGCCACAGCAGCATTGGCCATGGCCATGTTCGAGCAGAGCGGGATGAAGGACGCCATCGATTCCCAATTCGATCTGGATATCCGGCAGAAACTGTCTCCGGGCAATGCCATCAAGGCGATGGTCGGGGACATAATGTGCATGGACAGACGGAAGGCCTTGAGGAATGTGGCCAACTGTTTCAGGACGGCTCCGCTGGACAGGCTGTTCGGTAAAGAGGTCACACACGCATCTCTGGAGATCATGTCCCTGTCCAGGAATCTGGATAGACTGTTCTCGAAGGATCTGCCGAAGCTCTCGTATGAATGCTACCGCAGACTTGCGGACAGATACGGGTTGGACTCCAAGGTGTTCAACATCGATTCCACCAACTTCGGGATTACGGCATTGAACAAGGATGCCGATGCCCCTGAAGCAGCCATACCCGAGAGATGCGGTCATGCCAAGGACGGCCACCACGAGAAGCTGGTGTACTCTCTTCTTTCAGTGACGGATAAGAACAGGATCGTATGTTATGAGAGGCCGTACGACGGTTCCACTGCGGATTCGGAGATGGACCGCGGTGCGGTGGAATTCCTTTCCGGGAAGGTGGATCCCAAGGTGTCTACGTTAGTGGCCGATTGCAAGATAGCTACCAAGCCTCTCGTCGAGCTGATGTACTCGAAGGGTTTCGGATTCGTGGCCAAATGTCCGGTGAACTTCGGACAGAAGGTACGCGACGATATCGTGTATTCGGTATCCGTCGGGGATATGGACCCGTCATCCGTCAGGGAAGGCTGGGAGATCTACGACACCGAGCGATTGTGGATGGAAGGAAACTGAGGTTCGTGGCCTACCGTACCGCGGAGGATATCAGTATCGGTATCGACTACCACAGGAAGCAGGGTTTGAAGGAAGCGAAGGCGTTGATAGACCGTTTCAGATCCAGGCTGTACAACTGCGAGATCGATGCCAAGCGTGATCTTGATGAGGTATTGCTGAAACTGGACGCGTATGCGTTCAAGGTCATATGGAGCATCGATCCCGTGCAGGTGTCCGCTGGTTACGGGCACAGGGGAAGACCGAGGAAGGATGAGAAGCCCATGACGAAGACGGAATACCGCGTGAACATCAGACTGGTCTTCGACCGTGCCAAGGCGAAACGTCTGTCGCAGGACAGGAACGTGAGCGTTCTTGTCACGAACCTTCCGAGGGCGAATAAGGATGCGGAGAACATCCGTTTCGGAGCCGCGGCGGATACCGTCCTGCTGACCTATTTGGGATAGTTCAAGGTGGAACATGCCTTTAGACTGATGAAATCCGGGATGGGGATCGACAGGGTGTACATCCAGAAACCTTCCAGGGAGAATACCATGATGTTCGTCATCTCCTTAACGACGATGTTATCCGACGTCATGGACCACATCCTCCGCTTGAAAGGTATCGGTATGACGTTCTCATCGATGGTCGAACGTATGCAGAGACTCGATCTGAGATATGACAGGAAGGCCGATTCGTCCCATCTGGCGGGCAATCCGGAAGACATCAGAGAATCTGTCGAAGCTGCAAGGGCGTTGAATATCGATCTCGATAGATTGATCTGAAAAAGGCTACGGTTCCGTGCATGTATCAGCTTATGCTATGGCCGGGTAACAATTATTCTGGGTATGTGTTAAATTCACGTCGCACTCCAATACAGAACAATAGATAACACCATTAATATAATCCTTCTTTTTGTAGAGCAATCAATGCTTGTTTTTGTTTTTTCATGCTCCTCTTCCAACGTAAATATGCCAAAATGGCCTTTATCTTCTTATGAGCATATGGCAAAACATCCCTCATAAAGATCCTATTAGATTCCTTCATATAGGCACGATCAATATTGCAAACGTTACTAGTTCCCCCCTCACGATACCTAATAACAATTCTATCGTAAAAGTAAATTTTAATCCCCTTACGCAACATCCTCAGTGCAACCGGATAGTCCTCGATAATCCTATATCTGGAATCGTAGGGGTATTGAGTCAGTATCTTTCTACTCTTCGCAGTTGAACAACCAAATATTATATTGTGGGCGCACATTTTTTCAAATAATTGTGATGGGGAATCGAAAACGAGGTGCTTGATTGTTTTTTCGTCTGGATCTATTCTTTTTTGGATACTTAGTTTTCCATCGAATACTGCTCTTTTTGCAGTTATAATATCCGCCCCGGTTCTTTCAAATTCTTCAACCCAATCCCCCAGTACATTTTGATCATAAAAACAATCGTCATCCGCCAAATTGAAAACATACTTCCCCTCCGATAGATTCGTAGCTACATTCAGGGATGATGAGATCCCTAAATTTTCGCAATTGTGTACAATTGTGTATCTGATGATATTCTCAGAACTATCGAGGTACGGCCTTATTTCAGCCTCGTCCACGGAGTTTGGGCCATCATCTATTAAAATGTATTCAATTTTTGGATACCTTTGAATACAGACAGACTCTATACATTCAAAAATTGATTCACGTTTTCTATATACTGAGGTAACTACGGTTACCAATGGGAGTTGACAATTGTGCTCCATATTAACTGCATTTACATAATCCGCGCGTGTTGCATACGGGATTTTTATTTTTTCTTCCTATTCAGATCCTCCAATACTTTTGAAAGATATTTCCCATAACTCGTTTTTTGATTATACTTGGATATTAATCTCTCAAACTTTTCTATCCCTATGTATCCCATACGAAGTGCAACCTCCTCAATACATGCTATATTGTACCCCTGTTTTTTCTCTAATACTGCAACAAAATTGGATGCATCCAATAAACTATCAAAACTTCCAACATCCATCCATGCAACGCCTCTCCCCAAAACACGAACATTGAGTTTTCCGCGTTCGAGATATTCCTGATTGACTGAAGTTATCTCCAGTTCCCCACGATCTGACGGCTTTACTGTCTTTGCAATCTCCACCACACCATTATCGTAGAAATAAATCCCAGGAATGGCATAATCTGATTTTGGACTCTTCGGCTTTTCCTCTACAGAGATCACTCTACCTTGAGAATCGAACTCTACTATCCCAAATTCAGAGGGATTGCTTACCTTATATCCAAAGACGATTGCCCCCTCTTTTAAACTGGCAGCACTCTGCAAAGTCTCCACCAGTTTATCTCCATATATTACATTGTCACCCAAAATCAGAGCTACGGAGTCGCTTCCGATGAAATCTTTGCCCAATATAAATGCTTCAGCCAAACCGTTGGGTTTTTGCTGCACACAGTATTGTATCTTTAACCCATATTCCTCGCCAGATCCGAATAATTGTTCTATAAGTGGCAAATCCCTCTCTGTAGATATTATCAATATCTCGCGTATGCCTGCCAACATCAGAGTGGACAACGGATAATAGATTGCAGGTTTATCATATACAGGCATCAACTGCTTTGATACACACTTGGTTAGTGGATATAATCTGGTTCCAGATCCACCTGCCAATATAATACCCTTCATTCAAATCACCAATCCATTCAACTTTTCTATGACATAGGTCTGTTCTTCGTCGGTCATCCCATAGTACAGTGGGATGCTGAGTTCCGTTTTAGCTAATTTTTCTGTAACTGGGTACGACCCTTCCTTCAATCCAAAAGAACTGAAAGCTTTCTGGAGATGGATAGGTACAGGGTAATGGATATTGGTTTCAATACCCTCGTCTCTTAATTTTTTCTGAACCTGATCTCTATTATCGACATGGATTGCAAAAATATGCCAAACATGATCTCCGTTTTTGATGTTTGGCAGTATAATGCCTGCATTCGATATTTCTTTCAAGTAACGTGTCGCGATTCTTTTCCTGCACTCGATCATCTTGTCAAGACGCTTCAGCTTGATTCTTAAAAAAGCAGACTGCAGTTCATCTAGTCTTGAGTTCGTACCCATGACATCGTGCTTATATCTCTCAGTTGAACCGTAATTTGTTATCATTTTCATTAGTTCATAATTGTCATTATTGGTGGTAATAGCCCCTCCATCACCTAATGCACCCAAATTCTTTCCTGGATAAAAGCTGAAACAAGTAGCATCCCCGATAGTTCCGATGTTCTTGCCGGAATATTTGGCACCATGGGCTTGTGCAGCATCGAATATTACCTTTAAGCCGTATTTCTTAGCAATCGACATTACCCCATTAATGTCCACCGGCTGCCCATACAAATGGACAGGCACTATCGCTTTAGTCTTGCTAGTGATCGCGGATTCGATTTTTGTAACATCTATCAATGTGGTACCTTCTTCCACATCCACAAAAACGGGAGTGGCACCGGTACGTGCCACAGCGATTGCTGTCGCTATGAATGTGAAAGCCGGAACAATTACTTCGTCCCCCTGCCCAATCCCATTCGCTACCAGCGCAATGTAAATAGAATCGAGCCCGTTCCCGCACCCAACACAGTATTTAGCTTCTGAATAAGTTGCAAATTCCTTTTCAAACGATCCGCATTCGGAACCCTGGATGAACCACCCCTTTTTTAACACATTGTCAAAGGCTTCCTTAAGTTCTTCCTCCATTTCCTTATGCAATATCTCTAACGTGGAAAACGGTACATTCATCTCATCTCCTCCCGGTATCTCTTAAACTCATCGTAATCGCGGATATAATCCGACTCATCATACTCTTCAGAAGCAAACACGACCAACGTCGAATTGACTGAAAAATTCTGCATTTCACGCCATAGACCAGGTTTGAGGTATAATGCCTTCCCTGGATTGTCTAATTTAACTATTTCACGTTTACTACCATCGTCGAGAACAATATCACAACTTCCACCAAGGCATATCATTACCTGATGCAACTTCTTATGTGCGTGAAAACCTCTGATTGTTTTCGAATTCTCGACGTTACAAATATAGTAAACCCTACGTACCACAAATGGCAACTCTTTCGGATATTCAGCAACGAATAGATCACCCCTTTGATCCCTAATGTTGGCGACCTGGATTATCTCTGCCCCTTCCATTGCTCCACCCGTTAACTCATTCCCAAATTAAATGTCCATTCACAACCATTTTTCTTCACGATTGGACTCAAGCATTCTCCACTCAATTTCCTGTAAGACCGATTCTTGTTGTCCAGATTCCGCCGCATCGTCTTTTCTTATCTCGGTGTCAAAGATAGTGTAAGGTTCCACTCAGATCATTGTTCATCTCTGTCGAATCGATGTACACCTGCAACCATAACCCTTTCTGTCAATTACATAGGAGATCAGATCTTCTGAACAATACAACTCCGAAAGTATCGCCTTCACCATGTCGGCAATTGAACGTTCATTATTATGGCCGACGTTGCGTACTGAATCCATCATATCAAATTCCTGTTAATAAACATCTGCCCAGCCATGTATTTCTATAGATAATATAGTAACGCCCTGTATAAGCGTTTTATCAAAGGTGTGCTACAACTTTGGATGTATAATGTCGCTGCTTTTTCCAGTTCTTTGAAAAAATGCCTGCTATCCCGCACTGCATCTAATACTGCAGTAGATTCTGCTGACTGCCCTTTGAAACTATATTCTATCGCCCTACGTATCATTTTTCTTTCATCACTTTTCTTAAAAACGCCAATTCTTCTTGTTAACATCAGATGGTTCCTGACGTCATAGTAGATTGTCATCGGATTATTTTTCTTCGAATAATCCTCGTGCCAGACACATATTCCATTTAGATGGATAACTGGCAATTTTAGTCTTAAACCGTATTCTACATCATCATATCTCATAAAAACCTGCCAAACAGGATTGGAAGGATTTGCAAATTCTACTAGATATACACAATACCACCATCCATTGTAGTCGCATGTCGCATTAATGTCAAAAACCAGACATCCAGATGCGTCAGAGACATCCAATCCTTTCTTTAGTGAGCGAACCTTGGGCATATCTGTTCCCATTGATCTGAATGTAGCGCCAGCCTCACGTATCGTCCCATCGACTGTGTTCATCAAAGTTCCGCCAAGTACTGTATTTTGATGATGTTCACTCATGTAAGATAAAAAAGCAAAGGTACGGTAAATCGACTCGGGATGAATACGGGCATCATCGTCCTCGAATATCACATGAGCGTATCTGCCGTGTTCTGCAATCTCCTCCAAGCCTTTATTGAATCCTCCACTCCCGCCCCTATTTACGTTATGAAATACGAGTACATTCTCGAATCCGATGTCAGGATCCAACTCACTTCCATTATCTATAATAAATAAAGATACATGTCCCAACAGCTCTGGATATATTGCAGAAATCGTCCCAAATAGGCGTATCCTTTCCATAATATCCTCTTTACGGTGGAATGTACAAACATCGTATGCTAACCTTACTCCCTAACTGGTAAAGAATCTGTGACGTATGAGATGGATCTTACTTCCAATTGTGATTCCGCACAGATTGTTATGCTTAGTACCCCCTCAATATCATGCGGTAACACAATTTTTCCGTAATTTTGCATTGATTTCTCGCAAAGATTTTTTTTATCTGTATAGGTCGTTTGAATAACTGAGATTGAATATCTCCCGATTGCCTCTATGGACAATGAAAGATTATCCATGACCGTATATTCCTCCATTTATTCAAAGAGAAAGAGTTGAAAAATCCTTCAAATGTATGCACATCTCCTGGACCCATATGTAATAACACGTCCGGATTGTAATCGACTTTACCTGCATTGGGCTCATCAAATAGTATATGTTGCAGTATCATCACATACATCCACAATTTCCATTGCTCTTTTGATGGATTCGTCCATGTTATAGTACCTATAATCTCCCAATCTTCCGAGGAAAACAACTTTTGTGCATGAATCGGTACATTCACTCCTGTATAAATCATATAAATTACGATTATGCCCATTGTCAATCGGATAGAATCTTTCATTCAGATCCAAGACGAAAGACTCGGGATATTCTTCGGCGATAACGGTCTTATCTGAATGATCATTAAGATAGTATTTGTATTCATGAATCCGAGTGTATTCCCCATCACAAGGGTGGTTAATAACGGCATTTGATTGAAAATGCTCCTTATTGATTGTCTTAAGAGAGAATCTTACACTCCTATAAGGCAACTGCCCATGTCTATACCCATAATAATCATCTATCGATCCAGTGTAGAAAATTCTATCAAACTGATGGACAGCCTCATATTTTTTATAGTCTACACCCAACATAACATCAATTAATGGCGATTCCAACATTTTTCTGATTGTTTCAGTGTAACCTTCTAACGGTATTCCTTGATATTTGTCTTGAAAAAAACCATCATCCTTGCTTATGAATATAGGGATCCTTTCCTTGACAGATGATCCCAGTTCTTCCAAAGAACATCCCCACTGTTTCATCGAGTAATGTTTGTATATTTTTTCGTACACAAACTGTGCCAAATGAATCAAATCTTTATCTTCTTGATTCATAAAATCAAATATAGGCACTTTTATTCCGTAACCATATTTTTCCATTAATTTCTCTTCCAACATCTTCGCAACATGTCCCGGAAACACGTCATACAAGGAATTGATGTTGAAAGGGATCGTGGTTTCAACACCATCTATGATGCACTTTACTTTGTGTACATAATCATTGAAAACAGCGAACCTATTGATAAAATCCCAAACCTTTTTATCAGATGTATGGAAGATGTGCGATCCATACTTATGGATCATGATTCCATTTTCATCACGATAATCAAAACAATTTCCTGCAATGTGATGTCTCCTATCTATGACTGTTACCTTTTCTCCACGGTCAGCTAACAGGCGAGCGACTGTTGCCCCCGTTATTCCTGCTCCAACAATCAGATTGGAAACTGACATGGAAATGTATTGAAGTGATGGTATATAGATAACAGTCCATTATCAACTCCAGTAAACCGATACTTCTATTAATTTTAAACAACTGGTGGACTGTGTGTCAAACAATAATCGCGCTCTGGTAGAGATGCCTCTTGCTAATCTAAATAGAGTCATCAAATCAGAAGCAGCATCAGAACACCCTGTATTTCGGAGATATAATGAGATCATCATCGGTGGCATGGGCGGATCAGGCATCGTCGGATCCATTGTTGCAGACATGTGCTCCCCTATCTCTCCCATCCCTATTGTGCTTCTTAGGGTTCAAAAACTACCTGAATGGGCCAATAAAAACACGCTAGTTATCGCCATCTCTTATTCAGGGAATACTGCAGAAACATTATCATTATACAACGATGCAAAGGAAAGGGGGTGCGGTATTGTCTCGATAACGTCCGGCGGAAAGTTGAAAGAACTAGCTGAACGTGACAATAACGAAGTTATTACCATAGATGGAGGATATATGCCACGCAGTGACATGACTACTCCTCTCGCACATGTATTATCAGTAGTAGACTCGCAGATTGGAACAGATCTGCACGGAGAATTCATTGACGTATTGAAAAGCATAATCCCATACGCGAAAGAGTTGGATTTCTCCAGAATGAATTACGCAAAGGCTATTGCACTCAGATTGTCGCCCTACACCCCATTCTTCTATACTTCAGAGCGTATCCAATGCGTCGCCTCCCGCTGGCGCGCACAGTTCAACGAAAACGCCAAGAAAGTCGCCGGCGACGGCGTCTTCCCCGAATTCGACCACAACGAACTGGAAGGATGGGCAGGTGACACCTGCAGGACCAACCTCCCCGTATTCATAAGGACCAAAGCCGATGGTGAAACAGCCAAGTACATGGACGCCTGCAAGGACGTAATAAAAAAATGGGGAGTGAATCCCCTCATAATCAACATCCCCGGAGAGACCCACATGGAATCCATCATGTACGGCATAATCCTCGGGGACTACGTATCGCTGTACGTAGCGGAATTGCTCAAAAAGGATCCCAATCCCGTGGATGCGATCACAGAATTCAAGAACGTGTTGAAAAAGAATGTCAAACAGTGATCAGAAGAATCAACGTACCGGTACGGTGCGCAACATCCTCCGTTCAGAGTATCTGATACCGATAATTCTGCTGATACTCGGACTGATCACCAGATTCTACAACATCGACGTCCAGGTCCTCGACATGGATGAAGGGGCGACATACTTCTTCTCCAGGATGTCCTTCATGGAGATCATAGACTACGGCGAACCCAACTCCCCTTTGTTCTACAACCTCGAAGGATGGATCTGCGACACCTTCGGAAAAAGTGAACTGACCATCAAGTTCCTCCCCGCCATCTTCGGCGCCTTTTGCGTCCCCCTCGCCTATCTAGCATCGAAGGAACTGTTCGGCAGCTTACCCTCGGCCATAGTATCCGCGACGCTCGTCCTCCTGTCCCCCGCCCTGATATCCTTCGCACAGGACGCCAGGGGATTCTCCTGCGCCGCCGCCATGGTGCTGGCACAGCTCTGGCTCTTCTCGATATATCTGAACAGGGAGGACTCCAGGATCCTGTGGATACTCTTCGCCGTCGTCTCCGCCATCGGCGTCCACATGCATTACGTGGCCATGATGCCCACCGCCCTGTTCTTCCTGTACGCGTACATACACCAGAGGAAGAAGAGCCTCGACAAGATTGTAAAATCGAACACCTCGCTCTCGCTCATTATTTTCATAGCACTCATCCTCCCCATCATCCCCTCGATACACAACGCGCTGCGCGCATCCATGGGATACGACGACACATGGATATCCGGATGGGATTACGTGAAGGAATGCGCGACGGCGTTCTTCTACGGCAGCGATACCGCTGCCGTAATCATGACCATCCTTCTTACGATAGGGGTAGTCTTTTCCATGCGCAGATCCTGCCACAGGGCGCTGCTCCTGCTGAGCATATCCGTCATCCCGTTCCTCTTCACGCTGTGGGTATCCACGTTCTCCCACGTGCACTACAGGTACGTCCTGTTCGCCGCACCCGTTCTCTACATCCTGATAGCGAGCCCGCTGTGCGCGCTGGAGGACGTCAGGATACCGCACAGGACGATGACTGCGGCCGCATGCACGGTCCTGTGTGTCGCACTCGTCGCATGCGCTTCCTTCCCCATGCTGGAGGACCAGTACGCCCATCCGCAGAGGGGCGATTTCAAGGGTGCCGTGGACATCTTGGAGGAACAGGCGGGCGAGGGGGATTACATAGTCTACAGCCCCGAATGGATCGAATGGGGCATAGGGGGATGCCTGGACTTCTACTACGATAATGACAAAGCTGGCACTACGATAATCGGCGCCGATTCCGTGTCCGTCATCGACGGCATAAGGCACGACCATCCCGATAAGAGAATATTCATAATGACCTGGGCGGAAGGCACCGAGTTGATCGATTGGGCGAAGACCGAGACGAAAACCGTGAAGCTCTACCAGACGAGCGGACTGACTTTATACCGTCTTGTCTGAACTCACATTGTCGAACCGGGGGTCCCCGTAGCCTATCATCCTGACGTCGCATCCGAAGAACATCCTCGAATACCTCTGCAGGAGATACGGACGGCAGACGATTACCCTATCCACGTACCCTTTGTAACTGCGGGCCCACTTCTTCCTGTCCCTGCGGGCCTCCCCACCGTACAGCACCTCGATGCCCGCATTCTGATAGATGGATGCGTTCTCATCGTCCAGCAGATAGTCGTCCGGGATTAGCTTCACGGAATAGCCTTTCTTAACGTAGTTGAACATCTCCTCGGCGACCAGACGGTCGAACTCGTCACCGTCCGCCTTGGTTATGGATTCGTCCACGAACACCACGCACTTCTTCCCGAAGGTCCTGTCCCTGGCCACGAAGAGATCCGAACCTATCGGTGCGTTCTCCTTCAGGACGTCCCTCCACTTCTCGTAGAACTTCCTGGTGTTGGTGAGCTGGTACGATTTCAACGAGGTCTTCAGGGCCTTACCATTGGAGATCCCCTCAAAGTGCACCACCTCGGACTTCGGCTGGTACATCACCTTGTAACCATGGTATCTCATCTGGAATGCCAGATCGGAATCCTCGCAGTACGACGGCGCGTATCTCTCGTCGAATCCCGCCAGCTCGTCCCATACGGCCTTGGGAAACATGAACGATGCTCCCGACACGTAATCCACCTCCTTGAGGTAGTTGAATTCTGGAAGATTCGGATTCAGTCCCTTTCCGATGTTCCATGCGGATCCGTCCTGCCATACGACGCATCCCGCCTCCTGCAGGACACCGTCGGGGTAAACCATCTTCGAGCCCACCAATCCCACCTTCTGGTCGTTCTCCAATACATTGAGCAGCGCGGACATCCATCCGTCCTCCACCAGGGTGTCGTTGTTCAGCAATGCCACGTACTTCCCCTTGGCGTGGTTCACGGCGTTGTTGCAGTTCAGCGTGAACCTAAGGTTCTTATGATTTCTAACGACCCTCACGCCCGGAAGGTACTGGTGGATGTTCACCGTGGTATCGGTGGAACAGTCGTCGGCGATTATTATCTCGTAGTCTATGTCCTTGGTCGTATCGACTATCGATCTGACGCACCAGTAGGTGTACTCGAATTGATTGTATACAGGGATCACCACGGACACCGTGGGATTCTTGGAACAGGGGACGTTGAACACCTGTCCGGTGAACTCCCTCATCTCCGCCCCCCTCAGCACGTTGAGGCGTTCGATGTCCGATGCGGAGTTGTCTATGACGCGCATCATGTTGGAGACCGCGACCTTGAAGCCGCTCTCCCTGAGGACGGTGAGGAAGGTGGTGATATTCCTCTCCGAGAGCGTGGACAGCATCTGGGCCGGATGCTTGGCGACGGCCCTGATTATCCCGACGATCTTCGGAGCGTTCTCCCTCATGCACTGGCTATCTGTATGATGGTATTAAAGGGATTATCCTGTGTGGCAATCCCGATGAGGCGGCGGAGCCGCCGTTCAAACAAGCGGCCGAGAGGGAGGCTACAGTGTCCCCCTCGAAGGCTGCCGCTTTATCTGAAGACTCTGCCTGGCAATCGGCGCAGCCGATTGCCCGGGCAGAGCACGTTATCCGAGAATATACTGTCGATCCCGTTACCACCATAATAACCTAATATCCCAAGAGCGTCTTCGATAACGAATTGAATCATGGCAGACACCAAGCTCAAGAGGGTCTCGATCAGCGGATTCAGGTCCATCCGCGGTTCCGTCGTCAATCTCCGTAATATCAACATACTCATCGGACCCAACGGTTCCGGTAAATCCAATTTCATTTCCGCTCTCTACTTCCTCCAGAATATTCTTGACAAGAACCTTCAGTCTACTGTCGGACGGATTGGTCTCCCCTCCCTGTTGTACAGGGGCCCCAAGTACACTAAGAATATCGAGATGGAATTTTCCTTCGGAAAAAACTCCTATGGGTTCAAACTTGATGCCAATGACGAGGGTAGACTGATTTTCGCTGACGAATACTACGGATGGGGAGACGGCAGATGGAGCATTAAGAGGAATGTCCCGTTCGGAGACGAATCCGAATACGAAAAGGGAGTTCCCAACATGATTAACAGCTATGTCAAACCCGTTTTAGAAGCGAGGAAATGGAGAGTATACCATTTCCATGACACCACACCCTCCTCCGGTATGAAGCAGGTCGGTAACATGTCCGACACCGTTTCCCTGCACCACGACGCGTCCAATTTGGCACCCTTCCTCCGCATGCTGATGATCTACCATCCCAAGGAATATTCGGACATCCTGCGCGTAATCAGACACGTGGCACCGTTCTTCAACGATTTCGTGCTCGAACCGAATGCGGAGAACTCCGAACTCATACGTCTCAGATGGAGACAGGTCGGCTGCGAAGAGGTGTTCGGGGTCAATCAGCTGTCTGACGGTACGCTCAGGTTCATCTGCCTGGCGGTACTCCTCCTCCAGCCTCCTGAGCTCCAGCCGTCCACAATAATACTCGATGAACCGGAGTTGGGTCTGCATCCGTCCGCCATCGCCCTATTGGCAGATCTCATCCACATGGCATCCAGACACAAGCAGATGGTCATATCCACGCAATCGGCGGATCTCCTCGATTATTTCGACGCCGATGACGTGATAGTGACCGGAATGTCCGAATCCGGTTCCGAATACAGGAGACTGTCCTCCAAAGAATTGAAGTCGTGGCTCGAGGACTACGCACTGAGCACAGTGTGGAAGAAGAACGTCTTCGGGGGTCAGCCATGAAGCAACTGTACATCTACTGCGAAGGTACCACGGAGAAGACACTGGTGGAAGACAAGCTCTACCCATACCTCCTTCCGAAAGGTATCGTCGCCATCGCAGTACTGGCAGGGGACGGAAGATCCAGGGACAAGGGCGGAATAGCCAATTACCATCAGGTGAAACGTGAACTCGCCAGGCTGTGCCGCGAACATCCCCATGAATACGTCACGACACTCATAGACTACTCCCCTCCTCTGGGAGTGGACTTCAATTACGATCAGTCCGGCGGGATTGATGCCCAGATAAGAAACAAAGAATGCGGGATCGAGAAAGACATCGGGTTAAAGAATCTGATAATGCACTTTCAGCAGCATGAGTTCGAAGCTATTTTCTTCGGCTGCCCGGATGCCTTCGAGGGTCTGGAGAAGAACTTATCAGAAGAAGTCCGCCGCATCTCGGACGAGTCTGGAGGTCCTGAATATATCAACACATCGCCGGATTCGATGCCATCAAAGAGAATGAACATACTCATTCCCGGATACGGAAAGTCGAAAGTGTATTACACGCAGATGCTTCTGGAGAATATGTCCCTGAAGCAGATTTGCAGCAGTTGCAACCATTTCAGACAATGGATCGAGAGGATCATTCGGGTATGCGGCGAACAGCCTGAGTGATATCCCGATGGGGCGGCGAAGCCGCCGTCCAAACAGGCAGCCGAGAGGGGGGGGGCTACAGTGTCCCCCTCGAAGGATGCCGTCTTTCTACTCAATCTCTGCCCGGCGGACGGCGTAGCCGGCCGCCCGGGCAGAGGTGAATTATCGCACATCCTCCCAAATCCTGATTCGTCTAACTACGGCCCTGCCAGAAATATTTTAACACCGCTGTCCGATGCTCCGCCATATATCTGTACGGGATCGTTGACGGCAATCGTCCTTCTCCGACCGTATACAGTCAGCAGGTGACCTGAAATGCCTAATGAGTCTTCCGATACGCAACCTTCAGACAGCTCGGACCAGATGGATTTCACCGGCGAACGCTACGTTCCCGGTATCGACGATCCCGTCATGCAGATGGAACACCTCCAGCGTTACCTCAGCCTGCTGAATGCCGTTAAAGGACTCGATGTACTCGATGTCGCATGCGGCGAAGGGTACGGCAGCAACCTCATGTCAGGCACAGCCGGCAGCGTCACCGGCGTGGACATCAGCCAAGAGGCCGTGGACCATGCCAACGGCAGCTATCACCGCGACAACCTCAGATTCCTTCAGGGGAGTGCGACCGACCTCTCCATGTTCGGAGACGCATCCTTCGATGCCGTCGTATCCTTCGAAACGATAGAGCATATCGACGAACCCAGCCAGAAGGCATTCCTCAAGGAGATCGGAAGGGTCCTCAGACCGGACGGATTCCTCATCATGTCCACCCCCGACAGGAAGATCTATTCCGACCTTCACGACTATCACAACGAGTTCCACATCCACGAGTTCTACAAGGACGAGTTCGTAACATTCCTGAAGAGCCAGTTCAGCAATGTCTGCCTGTTCAACCAGTACTTCGAAGTCACCGGGATAATGGAGAGGGACTCCACAGACGGATCCGACGGACAGGTAATGCGCTTCGGGAAGACCCCGGGCGTGGAGGGGAAGTACCTCGTCGCGATAGCGTCGAACAGGGACATCTCCACGATCGATCTATCGTCAGTGTACATGAACCCCGTCATCGAATACGAGAACAGGATCTCACGCATACTCCAGCTACAGAAGGAGGTGGATGAGCGCAACAAGCACATCCAGTACCTCGACGGGCACATCGCCGAACTTGAAAAGGCGATAAACGAGATGAACAACCGCTCGCTCATGAGCAGGTTGTTCAAGAGGAAATGATCCGGGGGCCAGAACATCGGTCTTTTCCGCAGGACACAGAGCAGGGACACGGAGAAACGCAGGGCCGTACTCCAGGTCTCATACGACGAGTACGGATGGCAGCAGTCCTCGCTGAAAGGGCCTCTGAAAGAGTGGGAGGATGCCGTCACCCGCATCCTGCTCAACACGGCGGATCACAGGCTGGAGATTCCCGGGTTCTGCGATTCGTGCGGGAAGGAAGTAAAATTTATCCTTGACGACCTGTACCGCGAGTTCAGCAATTTCGACACGTTCAACGACTTCCAGCCCACGGAGGAACTGTGCTTCAGGGAACGCATGGTCTGTCCGGAATGCGGACTGAACAACCGCCAGCGCGCACTGATCGGTATCCTCCCCGATTACGTCAGAAAGGATTCCAGGATCTACATAATGGAGCAGATCACACCCCCGTTCCATGCCATCAGCAAAAGATACACCAACATCACCGGGAGCGAATACCTCGGCGACGGCATCGAATCCGGTTACGTCAACGAGAACGGAATAATGCACGAGGATGCCACGCATCTGAGCTTCAAAGACGAAGAATTCGAGTGCGTGATATCGCAGGATGTGTTCGAACATGTGTTCGACATAAATGCCTGCCTGAAGGAAATGTACAGGATACTGAGGCCAGGAGGCACCCTCATCATCTCCGTACCGTTCTACACATCCGAACCGAAGACCAGGGTGAGAGCGAGGATATCCGACGGCAAGATAGAGAATCTCCTCGAACCCGTCTATCACGGCAACCCGATGGGCGGAGGCAGCCTCCTGGTCTACGACTACGGATGGGACCTGCTGGACTGGATTAAGGATGCCGGATTCTCCGACGTATGCGTCCGCAAGGAATACTCCCCCGACCGCGGGATAATCGGCGTGGATACGGTAAGGTTCATCATCGCCAGGAAATGAATCTCAGCGGCCCAGTTCCCCGATGTATCTCGCCAGGGCATCCTTCCAATCCGGAAGCAGACGGAATCCGTTCTCTGAAAGCTTACTTGTGGACATCTTGCTGTTCATCGGACGCTTCGCCTTCATGGGATACTGGTCCGAGGTTATCCTGTTCACCTTCGTCTTCAGACAGGACAGCCTGAAGGTCTCCTCGGCCACGTCCGCCCATGTGCAGATGCCTTCGTTATGTACATGATAGATGCCGTACCTGTCGGTGACGATCATGTCAGCCATCAGCTCCGCCAAGTCCCTGGTGTACGTGGGCGACCCGTATTGATCGTCCACCACGTTCACCTCATCCCTGGTCTCCGACAGCCTGCGCATGGTCTTGATGAAGTTGTTGCCGTTGATACCGAAGACCCAGGAGATCCTCAGGATGAAATGCTTCCTCAGCTTCAGCACCTCGGTCTCCCCGTCCCTCTTGCTGAGGCCGTATGCATTGATGGGATCCGTCGCATCGGACGGTTCCCAAGGCCTGTCTCCTGAACCGTTGAACACGTAATCCGTGCTAACATACATCATCGGAAGGTCATATCTGGCACAGTTGGCTGCGATGTATCCTGTACCGTCCACGTTCACCTTCCTGCACAGTTCGGTCTCGTCCTCCGCCCTGTCCACCGCGGTGTATGCGGCGCAATGCACGACTGCGTTGGGAAGATTCGTATCGAAATACGATTTGACCGCACCACGGTCGGTAATATCCATTTCCGAGTGCGTCGGTGCCAGAACGTCGATCCCTCTCTCCCTGAGGGCTAGGTCCACGTCGTGCCCCAGCTGACCGTTTATCCCGGTCACCAGCACCTTCATCGGCACACCCTTTCGTTGAATTTGAGGTACGAACCATCCAGGATCCTGTCTGACCATTCCTTGTTATCCAGATACCACTGGATGGTCTTCTTAATACCGACATCGAAGGTGGTCTCGGGATACCACCCGAGGTCGTTCTTGATCTTCGCAGGATCTATCGCATATCTGCGGTCGTGTCCCTTCCTATCGGTCACATATGTTATCAGATCCTCCGAGCACTTCAGCTCGGAGAGTATGAGCTTCACAATATCGATGTTGGCGCGCTCGTTGTGTCCGCCGACGTTGTAGATCGATCCGTCCTTGGCATTGGACACTATCATGTCTATGGCCTTGCAGTGGTCCTCGACATACAACCAGTCACGTACGTTCTTGCCGTCTCCGTAAACCGGGAGATTCTTCCCGCGCAGCGCATTGCTTATCATCAGGGGAATCAGTTTCTCCGGGAACTGATACGGACCATAGTTATTGGAGCATCTCGAGATGGTGACGGGGAGACCATAGGTCCTCATATAGGCCATCACCAGCAGGTCCGCCCCCGCCTTGGATGATGAATACGGACTCGATGTGTGCAGAGGCGTCTCCTCCGTGAAGAACAGGTCGGGACGGTCCAGCGGGAGGTCCCCGTAGACCTCGTCCGTGGATACCTGGTGATATCTCTTGACCTCATACTTCTTGGACATATCGAGGAGAACGGATGTGCCTATGATGTTCGTCTCTAGGAACAGCTGGGGGTTGAGTATCGATCTGTCCACATGCGATTCCGCCGCGAAATTGACCACGTATTCCGGTTTCTCTTCCGAGAACACCTTCTCCATGGCATCCCTGTCGCGGATGTCCGACCTCACGAAACGATAATTGCCGTCACCTTCGAATCCCTTCAGCGTCTCGATGTTTCCCGCATAGGTGAGGGAATCGACACATATCAGACGGAGTTCGGGATACTTCCTCCTCATGTAATAAAGGAAGTTAGATCCGATGAATCCTGCTCCTCCAGTCACCAACATCGAATCCATCAGAAACGCACCTCGCAATCCCTCAATAACGGTTGTCTGGAGTCCTTTTCACTTAATTGTATGTTGTCGGTAAAAGGCCATTCAATGCCAATGTCTGGATCGTTCCACATTATGCCACCTTCATCTTCAGGATGATACGGCTCATCACACTTATAGCAAAACGTTGCATATTCGCTTAGGACAAGAAAGCCATGTGCGAATCCGCGAGGGATTAGAAACTGCTTGTTGTTTTTATCAGATAAGATAGCACCAATCCATTTTCCGTATGTTTTACTATTTATTCTTAGATCTACCGCCACATCAAATACCTCGCCCTCTAAAACACGAACTAATTTTGCTTGAGGATATTTTTTTTGAAAATGAAGACCACGCAGTACACCTTTCTTAGAACGTGACTGGTTATCCTGCACAAAATCATATTTCAATCCTGCTTCATCAAAATCTTCTTTCTTGTACGTTTCTTTGAAGTAGCCCCTATCATCACCAAACACCTTTGTATCGATGATATATACACCCTCTATGTCGGTTTTTGTAAATGTGAAATTACTCATTTTTAACCCCCATTATATTTGTAATTGTTACTCCGTACGGCGACTTGCCGTACCTCTCCGCCGCCTTGAGCAGGTCGTCCCTGGATATCCATCCGTTGGAGTATGCCGTGAGCTCGGGCGAACATATGAGCAGGTTCTGATGCCTGGACATCGTCTGCACATAATTCGACGCCTCCATGAGGCTGTCGAAGGTACCGGTGTCCATCCACACGAACCCGTGATCCAACAGTTTCACCTTGAGGCAGTCCTTGCTCAGATAGATGTTGTTGAGATCGGTTATCTCCATCTCTCCGCGGTCCGACGGCCTCACCATCTTGGCGTACTCCGCGGAATGGCCGTCGTAGAAGTACAATCCGGTGACGCAGTAGTTGGACTTCGGGTCCTGAGGCTTCTCCTCTATCGAGAGCACCTTCCTGTTCCTGTCGAACTCCACGATACCGAACCTCTGTGGATCGTTGACGTGATATGCGAATATTGTGGACATCCCTGCCTCGGCATCCCTGGCGGCGTCCCTAAGCATCTCTTTCAGTCCCGCGCCGTAGAATATGTTGTCACCGAGGATCATCGCACAGGGTTCCCCGCCGATGAACTCCTCACCGATGATGAAGGCTTGCGCCAGTCCGTCGGGCGAGGGCTGCACCGCGTAGGACAGCCTTATCCCGTAGGACGAACCGTCGCCCAAAAGAGACCTGAACTTCTCCTGGTCCTGAGGCGTGGAGATGATCAATATATCCCTGATCCCCGCCTCCATAAGCACGGACATGGGGTAGAATATCATCGGTTTGTCGTACACGGGAAGCAGCTGCTTCGACGTGACGATGGTGAGCGGGTACAGTCTGGTACCGGAGCCTCCGGCGAGGATGATGCCCTTCATGATATCACGATATCATACTCATGATACATTAAGATAATTCGCCGGCCGCATGCTGGCATACAAGTGCGGCCGGAATGTGTCGGATCACCTGGTCAGGAAGTTCCCGCCCTTGGCGACCCTCGCCCTCCAGTAGTCCAGGAGGTCGTGCATGGTCTGCTCGAAGGGAATCTTGGGCTCCCATCCGGTGTGGTTCTTGAACTTCCTGCAGTCGGGCACCTGGTAATCGGCGTCGATGGGCCTGAGCCTCTCGGGATCGACCTCCACGGAGATCTTGTCCTTCATGGTGGAGAAGGAGATGAGCGTCTTGAGGGTGTCTCCAACCTCGCAGGTATAGGTCCCGCCGATGTTGTAGTACTCTCCCGGGATCGGGTTCTTCGTTACGAGGAAGAAATAAGCCTCGACCGCGTCGCGGACGTCCGCGTACGTGCGCAGGCTCTTCAGGTTGCCGACCTTGATGACAGGAGGGATAAGTCCCGCCTCGATCATCGCTATCTGTTTCGCGAAGGTGGACTCGTGGAACACGTCCCCGCGGCGGGGTCCGGTGTGCGTGAACATCCTGGTGGACATGACGGTCATCCCGTACGCCTCGGCGTAATAACGTGCGAGGAGGTCGGTCCCGGCCTTGGATATCGCGTAGGGCGAAGCGGGGTGGAACGGACAGTCCTCGTGGATCCCCGTGGCCGGCTTCAGCTCGGGCGAGATCCTGCCGAACACCTCGGAGGATGCGCAGATGTGGATGATCGGTTTGTAAGATGGATCGAGGACCATCTCGTTGTGGATGGCCTCCAGGAGCCTGCATGTACCGAGGACGTTGGTGTTCAGGGTGTCGATGGGTGCGGTGAAGCTCGTCTGGGGGTAGCTCTGCGCCGCGAGGTGGAAGACGTAATCGGGTTTGACCTGCCTGATGACGTGGATGAGCGACATCTCGTCGTTGAGGTCCGCGTATTCGAAGAAGATGCGGTCCTTCCTGTTCGCCCTGTCGAGGAGGTGCTCCACGTTGTCCTGGGGACTCCTCCAGCGGCATACGCCGTAGATGTCCCAGTCTGTGTTCTTGAGTATGTAATCCGCCAGGTGGGATCCTACCATCCCGGTGATTCCTGTGATGAGGGCCTTCATTTCCTTCCGCTCCGTTTTACTTCCGCCATCGCATCCTTCAGTGAGGTCGGCTTGCGATTCAACAATCCATCCAGATATAAAGATGTTGTAGAGATTACAGGGGGGCGGGATTCAAAGAATCCCTCCGGAGCGGGTATCGTCCTTATCTCCAGACCAGGATCGACGGCGTCCCTGTAGCAGATGGCCATGTCACGCCTGCTGAGCAGTTCCGGACCGCTCAGGTGTATCCTCCCGAAGGGGATGTCGTCGAAACCTTCCAGGATGGCGATGGTGGCATCGATCACGTCCCCGATGTAGACGGTGTTGCGGTACAGCGTATCGAACACCTCCGCCGGCTTACCTTCCGCCGAACATGAATCCAGATACCTGCTGAACTTGTCGTTCCCCGTGTACACGTACGAGAGGCGTATGACCTTGAACCCGGGTTCGTTCCCGAAGTCCTTCTCCACCTGCCTCTTCATCTCCGCGTACCTCCCGAAGGGATGCGGTTCCGCATCCTCGTCAGCGGGCTCCTTCCCCGTGCCTCCGATGACGGTATCGGAGGAATAGAACAGCACACGTGCACCGGCGTCCAGGCATCTGCGTATGAGCGCCTCCGTGCCCGTGACGTTCACCCTGTAAGCATCCTCGTAATGATTGGTGCACATGTCCGGGGACGATATCGCGGCGAATATCGCCACACGATCCCCTTTCTCTGCATGCAGCGAAACGAACGTTCCGGGATCCGAGAGGTCCAGGATGCAGTCGGAACCCTCCCCTCTCCCGTATGTGATGTAGGGGCGGCCCTCCGGTATCGATGCGATGAACAGTCTGGCCAGCTGACTCGTGGCGCCTACGATGTGCCACATGTTCAGTTCCCCTCGAAGATCTTGCGGAACATCCTCTCCGACTTCTTGAGCGAGAAGTTGTCCTCGATGTAGCGCATGTAGGACCTCACCGTCTCGCGGGGGTCGGCGTTGTAACAGCGGACGACCTCCTCGGCGAATCCCTCGGCGGTATCGAAGGGGGTGAGACAGGTCTCGATGTCCGGAAGGCCCTCTATGCCCGTGGAGGTGGTGACGATGGGGATGGAGTTGTACATCGCCTCTATCGTCTTCCCTTTCACGCCCGCCCCGAATCTAAGGGGTATGACGCAGACACGACGTTTCCTGTACATGTCCAGCAGCTCCTCGTCCGTGAGGTATCCGGTGACGATCACGTCATCCGACGCCAGGTCCAGTATCTCCTTGGTGGGTTTGGAACCGCAGATGTAGAACCTCACTCCCGGGACCCTCTCCCTTATCAGCGGAAGCACCTCGGCGACGAACCATTTGACCGCATCGGCGTTCGGCGGATGGCCGAACCCTCCGACGAACATCAGACCGTCGGTATCGGTGTGATCGGAGACAGTGAAATCATCGTAGATGAATATGGGCGCGATCTCGACCTTCTCCGGCGCGACGTATTCCTCCAGCACCTTCTTCTCGTAGGTGCTCAGTGTCAGCGACACATCCGCGGCATTGATGATCGCGAGCTCCTCCTTCTTCGACTTCTTGGATGCTTCCAGGAGACTCTTGTTCCCGGTGAGCTCGTATTCGCGCATCTCGCGCAGGAAATGAAGGTCGCAGAGGTTGTAGATGATCTTGGCCGAGGTGTGCTCCCTGAAGAATCCCAGGAACAGGTCGGCGACATGGGGGCGGTTGATGAACACGTAGTCTATGTTCTCCGCGTTATCGATAACCCACTGCTGCCAGTTGGATTGGTACCACGGGCCGGCCAATACCTCCACTCCCATCTGCTGGAGCTCATCGGTGTACGGCTGCAGGGGATAGAAGTTGTGGCACAGGAACTTCACCGTCAACCCCATCCGGATGTACAGCTGGATGTACTGATAGATGGTCCTGCTCCCCGCGTCCCTGTCGTATTCGGGCAGGCAGTTGTCCGCCACGATTATCGTCTTCTTACCGAAGGACCTGTCGCGTGCGTGGTACACATCCACCGCATTGGGTTTGTGCTCCTTCTCCAGCACATCTGCCCACTTCTCCTTGAACTTGGACAGATTGGTGACCTGGTATGCCTTCATTCCGGATGTCACCACCTTCCCGTTCGATACACCCTCGAAATGGTACACAACGGATTTGGGCTGGTACACCAGCCTGTAACCGTGCCTGCGCACCTCGAATGCCAGATCCGAATCCTCGTAGTATGCGGGCGCATACCTCCTGTCGAATCCGCCGATCTCCTCGAAGAGGCTGCGGCGTATCATTATGGAGGCGCCACTTATGTAATCGACATCCTTCACGTAGTTGAACTGGGGAAGACGGGGGTCCTGGCGGTTGCCGTAGTTCCATGCGCTGGCATCGGACCACAGTATGCCTCCGGCCTCCTGGAGCTCCCCTGTAGGATAGATCAGTTTGGAACCGACCATGCCTATGGTCGGGTCCGATTCTATGAGCCTGATGAGCGGGGACAGCCAGTCCTCCGCGACTATTGTGTCGTTGTTCAGGAAAAGGATGTATTCACCCTTGGCAAGGCCTGCCGCGGCATTGCAGTTGAGCGTGAACCCAAGGTTCTCGGTGTTGCGGTTCACCACCACGTTGGGGATCTGCGTTTTGATATCCAAGGTCTCGTCGGTGGAGCAGTCGTCGCCGATGATCACCTCGTAGGGTATGTCGCCAGTGTGCTCTATTATCGTCTTTATGCAGTTGTACGTCTCCTTGTAGTGGTTGTAGACGGGTATGACGATGGATACCTTCGGTTCTCCGCATGACGGAAGCTGGAGCGGCTCCACGGGATCCACCAGCACCAGGTCCGGGTATGGGAATTCCGCGTTCTCCATCTCGTTGCAGCGTCCCATGTACTGCCTGAAATTGCCGAAGGTCTTCCTCAGACCGTCCGTTCTCACCTTTCTCAGGAACAGGGATATGTTGTTCCTGTTCAGGTTCTTGATGAATGTCCTTGCCATCCCCATATCATCACTGTCCGCTGTTGGCCATCATGGCATCCACGTAGGCCTTGCAGACCTCGTTGACGTCGCCAATGGCCCTCATGTCGCCATTGTCGATCCAGATCGCCTTGTCGCAGAGACTGATGACCTGTTCGACCGAATGCGTGACTATGACTATCGACACTCCCCTCTTGCGGAGCTCGTCAATCTTGTCCAGACACTTCTTCTGGAACGCTATGTCCCCCACGGCCAGGATCTCGTCCACGATCAGGATGTCCGCATCGACGTTGATCGCTATCGCAAAGGCCAGCCTCAGGTACATTCCCGATGAGTAGTTCCTTACACGCTCGTCGATGTGCTCCCCGATCTCGGAGAACTCCAGTATCTTGTCGAACCTCTCGTTGATCTGCTTGTACGAGAGACCGAATATGGAGGCGTTGATGTACACGTTCTCCCTGCCGGTCATGTCCGGGTGGAATCCCGCCCCCAGCTCTATGAGGCATGACATGGTGCCCTCGGTCTCGATCGTACCGGAATTGGGGCGGAGGATCTTCGTCAGCAGCTTCAACATGGTGGACTTCCCCGAACCGTTCCTTCCGATGATCCCGACGACCTCTCCCTTCTTCACATCGAAGGTTATGTGCCTCAACACCTCGTGCTTCTCCCTCGTCCTGTCGCGGTACACGAGGAGGTCCTTGAAGGACTGTGAGTTGCCTCTCGAGACGAAATGCTTGCATACGTCCCTCACCTCAATCGCATTCCCTTCCTGCATCAGAGCACCTCCGCGAAGTCCTTCTCGAGCTTGTAGAACACCAGCCATCCGATGAGCAGGATGGCGAATGCGAATATGGTGCAGATGAGCATGGTCATCGGCTCGGGGAACTCTCCCCAGTAGAATATGGCCTGGAATGCTTCGATGTAATACGTGACGGGGTTGATGTCCAGTACGAACGTCATCAGTGCGTTGTCGGACATCGAGCGCAGATACATGATCGGCGACAGCCAGATCAGCACCATCATGATCACGTTCGTGATGTACTGCACGTCCCTGAAGTATGTGTTCACTGCGGACAGCATGAGGGTCACTCCCGTCACCGCAAGGAAGAACAGGAACATGACAACCGGCAGCATCAGCAGAACTATGGGCTCCAGCGGATACCCGCTGCAGATGATGATCGCGAACTCTATCACCAACGATATCAAGAAGTTCACGAACTTGGACAGTACCGTGGCTATCGGCAGCACCGCCCTCGGGAAGTATATCTTGGTGACCATCTGCGAATTCTCCACTATCGTACCGGAACCGGATACCAGCGATTCCGACAGGAATATCCACGGTACCATACCGGCGATGATGTAGATCGCGTAGTTGTCGATGTCGATCCTGAATATCATGCTGAAGACCATCACATAGACGATGATCTGCATCAGCGGGGTGATGAAGTTCCACAGGAATCCCAGAAGCGAGCCTTTGTACCTGCCCCTGACCTCCCTCTTGACGAGGCTGCGGAGCATGCTCTTGTAGGCGAACAGTTCCTTCACGGTCCCGAACATCTCATCCCTCCAGTATCCTGTCGACTGCGTCTGCGAACGAGAAACCTTCTTCGATCCTCAGAGGTGTGCATCCGAGTCCATTCCCGAACGCCATGTCGGCATCGGAATCCCCTATCATGAACGATCCGGACACGTCTATATCGAAATCCTTCACCGCCCTCTCGCCCATGAGCGTCTTCGGCTTCCTGCACTGGCAGTTCTCGTCCGGCCGGTGGGGGCAGTAATAGATGGCGTCCAGATGTCCTCCCGCGGATTCGATCTCCGACATCATCTTCTCGTGTATCTTCTTCAGCGTGTCCTCGGTGAAGTATCCGCGCCCTATCCCGGACTGGTTGGTTATCACGATCACCAGGTATCCCGCGTCGTTCAGCCTCTTTATCTGTCCCGGGATTCCGGGGAACAGGTTGAACTTGTCGGGACTGTCGCAGTATGGGACGTCCTTCGCAATCGTATCGTCACGATCGATGAACACGCATCTGCGGCTCACTGATGCACGCTCCAGCTGATCGCGCCCTGGGGCTCGAACATGAAGTCCGTGATCACCCCGCCCTTCTTCTGAAGGGCCTTGGCCACAGCCTGCTTCTTGTCGTACTGGCAGATGAAGTACATGAATCCGCCTCCGCCGGCTCCGGAGACCTTACCTCCATACGCCCCAGCCTTCAGAGCGGCGTTGTACATATCGTCGATCATCGGGTTGGTGATCTTGGACGAGAACCTCTTCTTCTGTTCCCACGTCTGCCCCAAAACCTTACCGGCCTGGACGATGTCGCCCTTCATCAGCAGTTTGCCGATGTCCTTGGCAAGGTACTTGGCCGCATCCAGTGCGTCCTCGTTCGTACCTTCCTTGAACAGCTTCACCTGGGATTCGATGATGTTCGCGGATTCCCTCGATTTGCCTGTGTAGCATAATAGCGAGCAGTACTGCAGTTCGTTGATGGAATCCTCGGAGATCCCCAGAGGGTTCACCCATACCTCGTCCTTCCAGAACTTCATGGCGTTGAACCCGCCGAACGTGGCCGCGTACTGATCCTGCTTACCGCCCTTAAGACCCAGCTCCTTCCTTTCCAGCCTATATGCCAGATCAGCGAGCTCGTAGTTGTCCATGTCGACGCCGTAGTATCTGGTGAACGCCTTGAGGAGAGCGACGATGACCGTCGATGATCCTCCCAGTCCGGAGCCCGGAGGCGCATCCGAATGAAGGAACACGTTGAGTCCCGTGTGGATATCGAAGTAATTCATCACGGCCTTGACGAGGTCCATGTTCCCGTCGTACTGGAACGGACCCCCGTCGGCGGGAGTCTCGTAGACGCCGTAATCCAGCGATCTGATCGTAACGACATTCTCGTCGCTGGGAGATATCGTACAGTATGCGTATTTGTCTATGGTCGTGTTGAGGACGTATCCTCCCCTCTCGGAGGCATAGGGGTCCACATCCGTACCTCCGCCTGCAATCCCAATCCTGAGCGGGGCACGTGACCTGATGACCTTAGGGCACATGTTATCCAGATAACCGACCCCCTTTAAAATATTATATGGCCGCGCGACCAGGAAAAGACGGAAAACGGCACGATAAATAATTAGCCGTGAGACGATACACGGACATGGAGATCCGGGGAAGACAGGTGCATCCGCTCATTCCCATCCTGATAGTGGGGGCCGCGATACGCCTTGCGATAGCCCCGTTCTTCTGCGACTCCTACGATTTCGCATTCTGGACGAGCGTGGCCTTCGATGTCCGCAACGGCGACGGCATCTATGCGGACTACGACCTCTGGTATCCCCCGGTTTGGGGGTACCTCATAGCGTCCGTCACCCCGTTGTTCGACCTGTTCAACTGCGTGCCCACCATGAGGCTCATCGACGAGGTGGCGTGGGGGACGCACATCACCGGCCAGGGATGGGTGCCTTCGATCGGTTCCATCATGATCATCAAGCTTCCCCTGATAGTCGCCGACGTGATCAACGGACTGCTGATCTTCAAAATAGCCAGACGTCTGGAATTCGATGAGAGGCTGTGCCTCAGCGCATCCGCGCTGTGGATGTTATGTCCCCTCACCATATGGGTGTCCGGAGGCCAGGGCCAGTTCGATTCCGTCAGCCTGATGTTCATACTCATCGCGTTCTACGCCTACCTGAAGAACTCGTATCTGCTGTGCGGGATGTCGATCGCGGCCGCCACGCTGACCAAGATCTTCCCGGCCCTCGTGGTCCTTCCGCTGATGGCCCTGATATTCACCCGCGGCGACGATAAGAAACAGAACCTCAGGAACACGGGCATCTACGCTGTCGGAGGGATAGCGATGACCGCATTCATCCTCCTCCCCCAGATACTCCAGGGAGAGATGGAATTCGTATTATCGTTCATAACGCCGAAGTTCGGTGGCGGTTATCCGACACCGAGCGGGTTTGATTACACTGCCATGGCCATGTCCGTACCGTCCGCACTCGTCCCCAGCGGGAAGAATGTTTCCACGTATCTCATCCCCACGTTCATCGTGGACCTAATAATCACGGTCTTCATCCTCGCGGAGAAGAGGTTCAGTGACAGACACGCTCTGATGCTGGTCACGGCATCGATGTGCACCTTCCTGATGTGGATGCCTGCTCCTGGTTACATCCAGTACTATGTGCCCATCGTCGGTCTGCTGTCCCTTTGCGCCATGACGGACAGCAGGTTCAGGCTGCTATACATTGCAATCACCATAATGGCGATGATCCCCATGCTGGCCGGTTTCACGCACGCATATCCCTTAATGGAGCTAGGCGTGGATGCGGAAACGGTCAAATCAATATGCAAGGCCGTCAGGATGGTGTTCTCGCCGTTCACCGGTCTGGTCTCGGCATTGATCTTCATACCAATCTGCCTGAGCATGTACTTCTCATGGAGACTGATAAGGAGGGAACGCGATGGATCGTAAGATGGTCGCGATCGGTGTGGCGATCGTAGCGGTGATACTGCTGGGTCAATGCCTCTCCTACTACACAAACAGCAACTCAACTTCCATCTCAACAGAAGTCAACGGGTCGGAGATATCCTACACGATCAAGAGCAGTTCCGACTTCGTATGCGACGAGATACATCTCAGAAACGGATTCGATACGCCGAGGACGTTCTACATCCTCACCGACCCGTCGTATGGCAGCACCATGTCCGAGAGCGACATGAAGTCCACATGCTACCTACTGTCAAGGGAGATCGGGTTGTGCTCCTCCGTCACGGTAAAATCGGCGGATGCGGGAAAGGTATCCGATATGATCGATTCCTCGCTGTCCAGCGGGGACTTCGGCATCGGTCTGATAATCATCACCGGTGCGATACCGGATACCCTCTACGACGGCACGTCTTCATCGAAGATCGTCCAGTGGATGTCCGCCGGCGGCACGTTGTATTACGCCGGGTCGCAGTTCGGAATCAATATCGCCACCCAGAACGGTATCAAACAGGTGGAGGACTGGTCCGCGGTCAGCCAGTCTCTCTTCGGAACGGATCAGCTTTTCTGCGTGGATCCGGATGTGGACCTCGCAAAGGAGAAGGTCAATCCAGAACTGACCGATGCGGCAAAACTCGCCTACAACAACATATCCATGGGAGTGAGGATGTCCGCGGCGCCTGCGGACAGCCTGTTCCTCGGATACACCGACGACACCTATGCTTCTATCTCCGTCATGAAGTACGGCAGCGGTCAGCTGACCCACTTCGGAGGGAACATAGGATACCAGGACTCATACTCGCTGGCACATGCGATTTCCCTGGGGATCACATACAAGACAGAACTCGTTTCAGACATCAGTTCCAACATCACCGGCAGCAGCCACGACGGCGAATTCGAGGACTCCGCCGACCTCACTCACGTGATAATCCTGTCCGATCTGAAGGTCGCCCGCATATGGGTCTTTGACCGCGGTCAGGGGAAATTCGTCTGAATCCTCTCCCCTTTTTGTATCGTACGTGCTTATATATTAGGAAAGTATTGGCACGCCCATGGCAGACAAGATTTGTTCCTCATGCGGAGTCAGGCTCCAGGGACGCGCCAACACGACCTTCAAGTGCCCCAACTGCGGCGCAGAGGAGATCGGAAGGTG
>JAEEGL010208258.1_pt1 | contig 29304 bp, 22 predicted proteins | sample 9134231 | NCBI WGS metagenome assembly JAEEGL01 (sample SAMN16246548, study PRJNA631951) | gut metagenome | biome: gut microbiome; feature: rumen; material: fiber-attached | host: Bos | place: Iran: Karaj | collected 2018-10 | reverse complement strand
GCGTTACGGCGCAAAGATTGCAAAAACAACAACTGCGCCTGCGATTCCCGACGCCTCCCCCGTTATTATTGACGGCCCGCAGTGGTCCGCCGGCTTTGCAAGAGCGGAGATTATGCCCGAAGAAATCGGCAAAAAGACCTATTACATTGCGGGGCACGGCTCAGGCCACGTTATGGAGGGCGTTATTTCACCCGTATATATTCACGCCTTATGGCTTGACTGCGGCGGCAGTGAAGGCATGCTGTGGTTGAGCGCCGACATTGTGGGTATGACGCGCATTGAGGTCAACAAAATCCGCTCAATGATTCTTGCGTCACCGAAAATCAGCGGCTGCCGACATATCAATTTCAGCTGCACGCACAGCCACTCCGGCATTGACACGCTCGGCTACTGGGGCAAGCCCAACCTTGTGAGCATACCCTCCGACGGCAAGGATAAAAACTACATGGATATGCTGATGAAAAAGGCGGTCGAGGTCAGCGAAGAGGCGTTCCTCGCCAAAAAGCCCGGCAGACTTTATTCGGGCAGGGTGCTTGTGCCCGGCGGTCTTCTCGCAAAACGGGATTTTGTCGATAAGCACGAATATCTTTCAAAAATCCGCTTTGCCCCCGATGACGGCGGCAACGAAATATGGATTCTCAACTTCGGCGGCCACCCCAACTCGCTCGGCGGCGGCAACCGTATGTTAAGCGGCGAATACCCCTACTTTATGCGCGAGCAGATCAAGGAGGAGTGCGGCGCGGACGTGCTCTTCGGCATAGGCGCAATAGGCGGAATGGACGCAGCCGAAAACGACAGGGATGACAACCTCAACTGCATAAAGCTTCAGGGCAGAATGCTCTGCGAATACTCGCAGAAGGTTGAGGATGAAAAAGAGCTTGAGCCCGTGATTAAGCTTATCAATCAGCCGTTTTATATGCCTGTTGAAAACAACGTTCTTACCCTGCTTGCAACGAGAGGGGTAATGAGCTTCAGGGCATATCCTGCAACGGCGGACGAGAGCGAGCTCGGAATCAAGATGGAAACGGAGATGACCTACCTCACCCTGGGCAGTCAGAAAATTCTCTGCCTGCCGGGCGAAAACTTCGTTTCAACCGTTTACGGCTCATATAATCCCGCCGAAACGTCGGCAACGGGCAAGGGTCCCGAAATCAACCCCGAGCCCCTCGCTGTAACCGCAGGGGATGACACGATGATAACATTCGGCGTGACAAACGATATGACCGGCTATGTCGTGCCGCCCAACGATTTTATTCTCAACCCCACGCAGCCCTACCTCAACGGATACCGCGACAGATTTGACAAAAACCACTATCACGAAACCAACTCGATGGGACCGAAATCCCAGAAGGTTATTGCGGATACATTCTCAAAGGTTCTCAGGAATTTTAATTAAAACGGAGGCGCTGTTATGGATATTGGCAAGCTTATTGTGTTCGTTTTTGTTGCAGGCGTCATTATAGCGGCGCTTGTTGTTTACCTGCGCAACCACCAGGGGACTTTCAAACGCCCCGAAATCAAGGATGACAAGGGCGGCAGCCCGATTATGATGTCAACGAAGGAAGCGATGTTCTTAAACGAAACAAAGCTTCAGTTAAGCGGGCAGGGCACCGACGGCGAATCGGCGGCGCAGAACCTGACAAAGGGCATAAGAACAGTAAAATGCCCCGACTGCGGAGCGACGGTTGAAGTAAACGATGAAAAGGTCTGCACCTTCTGCGGAGCGTCAGTTGCGGAGCAGATAGCCGAGCTTGTCAAGAGCGAGCAGGCGCTCAAGGTTATGATGATGCAGATGGACGCCCAGCGCGCCATCAAGGAGGAGCGCAAGGGTGTTCAGTCGGATGTTACCGACACGCTCAAAAAAACCGCCCTCAACCTCATGCTCCCCGGAGCAGGAGCCCTCGTCGGCAAAAAAAAGAAAAAATAAATCTTTACAACGGTTATTCTATATTTTTCATAAAAAATACAATCCCCGGACGGCTGCAGCCGTCCGGGGCTGTGTTTTTTGTTTTTTACGGATTAGGTTTTTTGATGGGGTTCCTCTTTGGACTGTGCCTCCGGGGGGATTCTTTGGGCGCGGGTGCAGGAGGATTGTGTTAAATGAGATTCTTCGCCTGCGGCTCAGAATGACAGATTAGGGATTAGATTTTAGGGATTGAGAGATATGAGATTCTTCGCCGGTGGCGCAGGATAACAGGGTGTTTTGGTAAATTGCAATAAATGCGGGGGGGATATTATTTGTTCGACTTTTTGCCGTATCTTTAAAAATTTTTATAAAAAATAAAAAATTTTTCATTTTTGGGTGGGAATTTTCGTTTTTTACGTATCTTATATAGTGAAGGGGTTTATTTTTTACATTGCTATTTAAAATAATAATGTGTCAAAATAAATCTGTCATATTTCTTATTTCTCAAAACAGGGAGGAAAAACAAATGAAAACCGGAAAAAGAATAACGGCAATTATTCTCTCGCTCCTGCTTTTTATTCCTTCGGTTGCGCTGTTCGGCACGGTTGACACATCCGCCTACAGGGCGCCTGAGGAAATCTATGACTCGGTAATGGGTATTGAGAACATACCGCCGTCGGACTTCGGCGAGGAAAAAGACCCATACGGTTACGGAAGATATAAGGATTTTATGCTGGTTCAGCAGAACGAGCTGTTTGCGATTAAAACAAACGGCAGCAGCCAGCATACGCTGAAATCCTACGACAATCTCGAGCAGGTCAACACCGGCTATCCTACAAATAATGCCGATAGCACCTCCTACACCATAGCCAGCAAATATACGCTGAGCTTTTCCCAGTCCGTCGCTTTTGACCCGACCGGGTCGGGGCGCAAAGACCACATTGCGGTTATCGGCATCTGGGATAATGACGACAATCCCTATGCATATATGTATGTTATGGATAAGGAAGGCCACCTGAGCGATTGCGTTAAAATGGTCAAGGCGACCTGGATGAATAACAGCGACACGCTCAACAACAGAAATATGTGGGATTTCAACGCCATGAACTTCATCGGCATAACGGCGGGTGACTATGACGGCGACGGAAAAGACAGCATTGTTTACTGGGTCTGCGGCAGCACACCCACCCTCAAAGAGGTTGAAGTCACCAACGATAACGGCAACATTACCTTTGAGAAGCTCAGCGGCGACGGATACCCCGACTCCGAGGGGTCCCTAATGCATAAAAAATACTGGGATACAGATGACACCAGGGTCGGCAACCGTATGCACGCGGCTATTGAAACGGGCGATGTCAACGCCGACGGTCTGGACGACCTTGTGGTTCTCAGTTATATAGACAGATCATCTTACAGAGAAGAAGCAACACTCCTGTTTGTTCCGTCACTCTCGGTCAGCTACGGTGTGCGTGACAGAGCGCAGTCTGTAGTAATGGGCGAACGGGCAGTCAGAAGAATCTATGTTCAGGAGAACAACAAACCGCTGCAGAGTGAAAGCGAATTTCACGTAGCGCCCGCTGCCGCCGGACTTGCCGTAGGCGACACAACCGGCAACGGCAGGGATGAAATTGTTATTTCCGGTTTTTATCATCAAATCAAGGGGTATATAGGCGAAGACGGCAACCACGAGGCAGATAATGCCTACTATGATCTTGACCACGATATTCTTGTTACAGCCATATATGACGGTATTCCGAATTTTACCGGCTACGGCTCACTTACAAGACTGTGCTTTGACCACAGTCTGGCAACCAATGTATGGACGCAGGGCGGCGATACTGCCGGAGGTATTTACCTTTCGGATTCCACTACCGGCGACCATTCCTGGCAGCAGACCTGTGTTGAAACCGTGGCAATAAACGGGCGCGGAAACGCCGAAATGATATTCGTTAACGGCGACTTGTATTCATTTGAAACCGGGCGTTTCGCACCGGTATATTCTCCGGATTATTTTGCCGAGGTCAACGGCGCCACAGGCGACCACGTGAATGAAGAAACCTATTTCCGTTCCGCCGCGGTAGGCAACTTTGACGGCAACGAGGAAGGCAGCGAGCAGGTTGCGTTCGTTCTCGGCGCCGCCATGAAAGCGGACACCGGCAATGTTGCGTATTCATTCGGCATGCTCGGCGGCAACCATATAAATGACGAAGGGGAATATGAGAGCGTCGCCACCAGTTATTACTGCACATCAGCCTATTCGCTGGAGTATCTTGACAATTACTATCCGAGTTCATCGGGCGCAAGCTGTGAGTATGAAGACTGCCTGAGCTTTGACCTTTGCTCGTGGGATAATGACAGCGACGGTATTCACGCGCGGTATGTAGATAAAAACTATATCTATACCGACCCCGATGTTGCGGCTATTGTTCAGGCGCCGCCGTATTTTGATGCTGTTGAAAGCGCTATGGACGAGCACACCACCACTTACTCTACAATCACTTCATATGAATACGAAACAGGCGAAGGAAACAGCGTTTCTTTCAGCGTGGGCGGTGTTTTGGAAGCTGAGGCCGGAGTTCTTAAAATAAATGCAGGCGCCGGCTATGCGACCGACTGGTCGGAAACATTTACGGAAGGGCTGTCGGTTTCCTGCGAAAATACGATTACCGCCATAGGCGAAGACCAGGTGCTGCTGACCCGCACACCGGTTACAAACTACATATACCAGATTGAAGTTGACGGAGAATGGAGCGATGAAAACCTGATTGTTCTCTCCTTCCCCGGCACGCCCGCGCAGGAGGCAATGAGTCTTACGGAGTATAACAGCTTTGCCGCTTATTATAACCAGAAATGTGAAGAACAGGCGGCGCAGGCGGGTGTTGACGACGATGATGTTCCGCACCTTGAAACTGTTGATGACATCTGGCTCGGCAATGAAGGCAATCCCTACGGATATATGAAAAAATCGGAAGTGACATCCGACACAAGAATACTGCAGACCAGACCGAACAGATTCGGTGTCGGTTCGAGTTCCACGGGCTTTTCGTGGTCCGAGGAGCATTCATCGGGAACAGAAAGAACAAGCGCTCACGGTTTCTCTTTTGATTTTGCGCTTGAATTCGGATGGGGCGGCTCTCCTGCGAAATATTTTGTGGGAGTTCAGGTATCCCTTCAGTATATGAAAGAGAAAAGCGTATCTGAAAAAACCGCCGAAGGCGAGGGCGCAAGCTGTGAAATCGGCAATATGGACCCCGCTCTGCTCGCGCAGGCAGGTATTCCCGCCTCGGCCGCATCGCAGTATAGCTTCACCTACCAGATGGCAAGCTGGCCGTCAAATATTATAAGCAGTGAAAAGGCGGAAGACGACACAACGGTTTATGTTCCGATTTACGGCTATGTGCTCGGCGACCTGAGCCGGGGTGTTCCGCCTGTTACGGACCTGGATTCCGAATTTGTCAAAAATGACAACGATGAACTGAATATAAAGCTCACCTGGTCCAATCCCGACACGGCGGGCGATCAGATAGGCGCCTTTGCGATTTATCAGATTCAGAAAAACGGAGACATAGATTATGTCGCAACGGTTGACGCGGATACAACCGAATATCTGTTCACGGATATCGACGGCAGAAACGAATACTCGTTTATTGTGCGTTCAAAACGAAGCGGGACTGATACGGCTGAAAGTCTCAACTCAAACATCACTTATCTTTACCTTGACGCCAACGCAATCTATGCGATTGAACTGACGGGTTCGGATGAAAACTCCGACACATATACCCTTACCCACACAGACGGCTCAACAAGCGAGATTGTTGTGCGACACGGCTCGTATGTTACGGATGTTTCACTGGCGTCAAGCAGCGGCGGCACTGACACCTACACCATGACATTCTCAGACGGCACAACCGCCGCATTCACGGTTAAAAACGGCACGGACGGCGTTACACCGCAGCTGAGAATCAATAATCAAACAAACTACTGGGAGGTTTCATACGACGACGGCGCAAGCTGGGTTTCGCTCGGTGTAAAGGCAACGGGTGAAAACGGTGCTGACGGCGTTACACCGCAGCTGAGAATCAATAATCAAACAAACTACTGGGAGGTTTCATACGACAACGGCGCGACCTGGGCTTCACTCAATGTAAAGGCAACAGGCGAGAACGGGCAGAACGGCAACGACGGCATTTCGCCCAAGCTGACAATCGGCGATGACGATTACTGGTATGTAAGCTACGACAACGGTCAGTCATGGCAGCCGCTCGGCGTTAAGCAAAGCGGTTCCGTGATTACAGGAGCGGACGGCAAAACCCCGCAGCTCAGAATTAACACGGAAACGAATTTTTGGGAAGTTTCATACGACGACGGCGCAAGCTGGGCATCACTCGGAGTAAAAGCTACCGGCACGGGAATAATGTCAATAGGCAAAACCTCCACAGAAGGCAACGTTGACACATACACCGTCACGCTGACAAACGGCGATGAATACACCTTCACCGTTGCCAACGGCATAAACGGCATTAACGGCAGTGACGGTGAGGACGGCGAGGACGGAACAGGCATCGCCTCAGCGGTGATTGACGACAACGGCAAGCTTGTTATCACCCTCTCGGACGGTTCGGTTCTTGACCTGGGCGCCGTAAAAGGCAAAGACGGCGAAAACGGCGCGGACGGCAAAGGAATATCAACTATTGCCTTTGACCATTCAGACGGCAATACCGACACCTATATAATCACCTACACCGACAACACAACCTCAACATTTACAATCACAAACGGCGCAGACGGTCAGAACGGAGCGGACGGAGTCGGGATCAGATCCGCAGCGGTAAACACCGACGGGGAGCTCATAATTGTTCTTACCGACGGGAATACCCTCAACCTCGGCAATGTAAAGGGCGCTGACGGTCAGGACGGTGCCGACGGCAAAACCCCGCAGCTCAGAATCAACGGAGAAACAAACTTCTGGGAAGTTTCATACGACGACGGCGCAACGTGGACTTCACTCGGTGTAAAAGCAACGGGCGAAAACGGTCAGAACGGCGCGGACGGCGTGGGAATCGCCGCTGCCGCTGTAAACGAAAACGGAGAACTGGTTATCACTCTGACGAACGGCAGCACCTTCAACCTCGGCAAAATCACGGGCTCGGACGGCAAAGACGGCGAACAGGGTGAAAAAGGAGATGCCGGCGAAGACGGTGCAACCATCACCTCAATGCGTTACAATGAAAAGGGCGAGCTTATAATCAGAATGTCCGACGGTTCCGTAATCAATGCGGGCAAGCCCTCGGCAGACGGAAGCGATACCTCCGGCAAACCCGTTGTATCCATTACGGGCTATAAGGTAAGCCGCAAGGTCCGTTACCGCACAACAATCACCTTCCACTGCAAGGCGACCTTTATCCCTGACGGCTACGATATTCACTGGTATGTAAACGGGCAGGACAAAGGAACGGGAGATTCATATACGGTCAAAAAAGCACACGAGGATTTCTTTGTTTGCGCACGCCTTATGAAGGACGGCTCATCGCTTACCGAATCGGAGGTTGAAAAGGTTGATGTAAAAACCTCGTTTTTCAACAGACTCCTTTCGTTCTTCTTAAGAATATTCTATCCCAAAGCGCTTGTTATAGACCAGAAGTAAAAGCGCCGAATCCGTTTAAATTCCCGGCAGGGAATACGGCAAACAAACATTACGGGAATAAAAAGCAAAAGCAGCCCGTCCTGTCGGACGGACTGCTTTTTTGGTGGACTTTGGGTGTCCATATCCAAACCGGTTAATTCACTTGCTGATGAAAGGCGGACTCACTTTGTGCCGGCCTTGCGGTTGAATACGATAATCAGATAATCGTCAAATACATAAACGGCATTTAAAATTGTCAATTATATTACGTTTATAATCTATTTAATCTTTGTTCGCAGAAAAGTTTACCTCTAAGCTCATATACTCCTCGGGTTCTTTCCGATGCGCCTGTTCGTGCACGTTTTTTTCGTTGATCCTGAACTCTATCCCAATCAAGATTTATAAAGATTCTATTATTCGAGAATTATTATACGCTGTCAGTGATTATATAAATAAACTCATATCGCTCTGCTCGCCTGCGCCGAGGAAGGTGGAAACGCCGCCGAGTTCAATACCGTCAATCAATTCCTCTTTGTGTATTCCCATAATATCCATGCTCATCTGGCAGGCAATCAGTCTCACGCCGTGAGCTTTTGCATCCTCAATGAGCTGTTCAAGCGAGCGGATGTTTTTCTTTTTCATAATCCAGCGAATCATCTTAGCGCCCGCGCCGCCCATATTCATACGGGAAAGCCCGAGCTTTGTTGTTCCTCTCGGCATCATAAAGCCGAACATTTTTTCAATAAGGGTTTTCTTAACCTGAACCTTTTTTGCCTTGCGGAGAATATTCAGTCCCCAGAAAGTGAAGAAAATGGTAACTTCTCTGCCCATTGCAGCCGCTCCGTTTGCCATTATGAAGGCGGCAATCGTTTTATCAAGGTCACCGCTGAATACGACAAAGTTTTTGCCGTGCGGAATTTCACCTGCTGCGCTTTCCGGCTTTTCAGCTTTCTCTATGGTGGCTTTAATCAGTCCGGGCTGCACATCAATATCTGTCAGCTTGTTGCCTGTCCTGTCGCACCACACTTTAATATCGCTTGCAAAAGCATCCTCGGTCGCCTCCACATATATCTTTTGTCCGTATTCAAGAGTTTTAACGGTATCTGCAACCTTGACAATCGGACCGGGGCATTTCAGGCCCTTTGCATCAATAAAAAGCGGTTTTGCGTTTTGAACGGCCTTTTGGTAAGCATCAAAACCACCCTCAACATTTGCAACCTCATAGCCTCTCTCGTCAAGAATCTCGGCAATTTCCTCACTAAAATCACCGGTGCGGCAAATTACATAAACAGGCTTATCTTTCGGAATCTCGTCAAGCTTTGAATAAAACTCGCTGAAGGGAATATTTATTGCCCCCTCAAATCCTTTGACAAGCACCTCGTCGGGTTCTCTTAAATCAACAATTGTGACTGTGCCGAAATCAAGCGCCGCAAATTCTTCGGCTGAAATATTTTTATATGCCATTATTTTCTCCTCCGTATTTTTCCAAAAACGTGTGTTTTTCTCCGTTGGCTTTATAGACGATAATATCTTTCAGAACCTCACCTGCGATAATCAATCCCGCTACGCTCGGAACAAACGCGTTGCTTCCGGGAACCTGACGGCGGATGTCGCAGGTTCTTTTTGTGTCGGGCGGGCAAATACAATGGTGTTTGCAGGAGTTTTCGTCATCTTCAATCGGTTTCATTGCCGGTTCTTTTGAATAAACACACTTCAGTTTTTTTATGCCTCTTTTTCTGCATTCATTACGCATTACCTTCGCAAGCGGGCAGATTGATGTTTCATAAATATCCGCTACCTCAAAGCACGTAGGGTCAAGCTTGTTACCTGCACCCATGCAGGATATTATCGGCACACCCGCCTTCTGAGCGTTTTCCGCCAGAGCAAGCTTTGCGCTGACAGTGTCAACCGCATCCACAATATAGTCATAATCCGAGAGATCGAACTCATCAGCGCTCTCGGGAGTATAAAAGCATTTGCGTTTGATAATTTCAATTTTCGGATTGATTTCTTTCAGGCGCTCCTCGGCAGCATCGGTTTTATACTGACCGACAGTTTTACAGGTGGCAAAAATCTGACGGTTGATGTTTGTCAGGCAAATCCTGTCATCGTCAACGAGCGTCAGCTTACCCACACCCGACCTTGTCAGCGCCTCAACAGTATAACCGCCCACACCGCCGATGCCGAATACGGCAATATGGCAGGAGGCGATTTTGTCCATTGCTTTTTTACCGAACAGCAGTTCAGTTCTTGAAAACTGATTCATACGATAACCAAATCCTCTTTATTGCTGTTTGTTCCTTCAATGTGAAAGGAATTGAGAACAGGGTTTTCTTTGTCCATAAGGGATAAAATCATATAGCTTGCTGTGCTGTCATAGGCAAGGCGCTTGTCTTCATCACTCGGGCGCGAGGGCGTTTCCGGATGAGAATGCCAGTTGCCGAGAGGCGCTATACCGTTTGCTCTCATATCTTTTACAGATGAAAGCTGTTCCTTGGGGTCCATTGTAAAATGTTCGCTTGAATCGTCGGTGTTGGTAAGCAGATACACCTTTTCAACGGTTTTATCCCCGTTTCCGTCAACTGTTCCGGCGATCAATCCGCACGCCTCGGCAGGAAGCTGTTCTTTTGCATATTCAACTATGCTGTCATAGTCTTTTCTTTTCAGTGTAATCATATTATTTCTTAAGTTCACAGGCTGCCTGCTCATAGTCAATAAGTTTGGTTATAGACGGGTTGTCGGAACAGACTCCGCAATTTCTGTCCTTCGGAATTTTCGCTTTTCTGAAATCGTTTGTCAGCGCATCATAAATAAGCAATTTTCCTGTCAGCAGTTCGCCTGCTCCGGTCAGATATTTGATTGCTTCCATCGCCTGCAGACAACCGATAATGCCGGCCATTGCACCTATTACACCCGCCTGCCTGCAGGTCGGCACGGCGTCCTTGGGCGGCGGTTCTTTGAACACACAGCGATAGCAGGGAACATCGCTTTCGGGCACCCAGGTCATCAGTTGGCCTTCAAAACGGATAATGCCCGCATGGCAAAAAGGAATTTTCGCCATAACGCAGGCGTCATTTATGAGAAATTTTGCAGGGAAGTTATCTGTTCCGTCCAAAACAAAATCATAATCCCTGATAATATCCATAATATTTGAGGAATAAATAAATTCCTTGTAAGTAATAACATTTACATCCGGATTGATAGCCTGCATTGTCTCCTTTGCCGATTCAACCTTCGGCTTGCCGATATCGGGTGTTGTATGGATTACCTGGCGCTGAAGATTGGAAAGATCAACATTGTCCGCGTCCGCTATGCCTATGGTTCCCACGCCTGCAGCAGCAAGATACATTGCCGCGGGAGCGCCGAGACCGCCTGCGCCGATTATCAGCACTTTACCCTCAAGCAGTTTTTTCTGCCCCTTGACTCCCACGTCTTTTAAAATTATGTGGCGGGAATACCGCTCTAACTGTTCATTCGTAAATGCCATTATCTGCTGCCTCCCTTGAAACAGAGTAATTTGACCGCATCGGCATTCTTATCCGGTGCGCTTCAAAGCGTTCCCGGTGAACAAGCTCTATGCCGGCTGTGATTTTAATCATATCACTGCACCTCCGCAATCACTTCAATTTCAACCAGTGCACCCTTGGGAAGAGCCGATACTTCGACACAGCTTCGCGCCGGCTTTTCAGAAAAGAATCCGGCATACACCTTATTGAAGGAAGCAAAATCATTGATATTTTTCAGAAAACAGGTGGTTTTTATGACGCGGTCAAGACCGCTTCCCGCAGCCTCAAGCACTGAAGACAGATTTTCAATAACCTGCCTTGTCTGTCCTTCAATCGTTTCCGATTCTATCTCACCGGTCAAAGGGTTGACAGGTATCTGGCCCGAAGTATAAATGAGCCCGTTTGCAACGATTGCCTGTGAATAGGGTCCTATGGCTGCAGGGGCGTTTGTTGTTTCAACAGTAATTTTCATTTCACGTTTTACCTCCGGATAGTTATATAAAAACGACAGCACCTCATTCTTTCACACAGAACAAGAGGGGAATATACTGTGATGCTTCAACTCTGAAAGAGTATTGCCTTCAGCATCCGCCTCCCATAAAGTATAAAAATTCAATACTGTCGCCGTCTTTGATAACGGCGGTTTCAATTTCTGACGACTGAATGAACTCATCGTTAAGCGTAACCGTTACATAAAGCGGATTTTCAACATTTTCCGCTTCAATTAACTGCTTTATGGTTATACCCTCTGAGTATTCCTTCTCTTTTCCCGAAACTGTAATTTTCATAATATACCTCACAAATCAAATATAAATTATAGCAAAACATATATTGTGATATGATAAAAGAAACAATCACCTACTAATCCTACTAATCCGATAGGTAAATTGGGTTTACGTAACTATATCACTAAAACAGCGATTTGTCAATAATCAGGTGAAAAAAGAAAATCTATAAGAACTGAAAAGAAATTGAACAAGCTTGCATATATAACAAGCTCAATAATTACAAATAATCGCCCCTTTGCTGTGAAAGCATCGGGGCGATTATATTCATCTTATTTTGAAGTGCGAACCACTTCATTTTCAACAAACGATCTGACAAGCGAAAAGCATTGATTTTGCCGTAAAATGAAAGATATCCAAACCAATCCTTCGTTATAGGATAGGTTCGGATACCGCTCGCTTGGTGACCCGAAACGAGTTGTTGTCGAACACCGAGATTGACTTCAGATTCAATCTCGGTGGCGAGCTTCGAGTCCTTGTCCGGTCTAAACACAAGCCTGAGTTTGAATTTGTCCGGGTCGTCTGGTGAAGGGTCATAAAGAGTAATCTTATCAACATACTCTTTAACAATCATCTCACGCCCTTTTGCTGTCATCTGCATTTCTGCCCAGAGCGCGCCGGCTTTTTTTATCTTTTTTTCAAAATCATCCGGTGAATCGTTATTGCTTGATATGAGATTGATTGCATCAAGTTTCGCTTTTTTACTGTTAAGATCTTTTACGATTTCATCATACATATCCTTCCAGTCTGAATCGTTCGTCTCCAAGAACTGCTCCATTGCGCTTATTTTTTTTGCTTTAAGTTTGGTTATTTCAGCTTGAAGCTTTATTATTTCAGGGTTGACCTTTTTCCGTTTTTCGGCTTTTTTTGCGGCTTCAATATATTCGTTTATAGCCTCTTCTCGCCAAACCCAATGTGAAATCAAGTCCATAACAGCAAATTCGAGTTTATTCTTATCAACTCTTTCTTTTTTGCATTTGTTTTCGGCGGAGTCACGCTTTTTGCTTTTACAGGTATAATAGTAGTATTTACATCCGTTTTTGCTACGGGAATTATCGGCAACCATTTCGGAACCGCATAAGCCGCAAAAAAGTTTACCTTTCAAAGCATAGTGGACTCTTGCTTTTTTCTCGGCTCCTTTATATCTACGACCGCTTTTAACTTCCTGCGCTTTCTCCCAAAGCTCCTCTGATACTATCGGTTCACAATAACCTTCCAATAGATGTGTTTCTTGTCGTTCATCATTATTAAAAGTAAAGGAACCCACGCCTTTGTAAAGCGTATTCTTTATCATTCTGAGGACAGAATCTCGGTTAAGTTTCGTTCCCTTTGAAGTGCGAACGCCGTTGCTATTGAGATATTCGGCAACTTCTTGGGTGGATTTTCCCATAACATAGGCTTCAAATGCCTGCTGTATATACTCTTTATCCTTTTCAATAGGTCTTACACAAAACTTTTCTCGCTTGCTTCCGCCGACATGACCGACGCTGTATTTTTCAAATCCGGGAGGCAATATTCCGCCATTATAATAGCCAAAATCGGCATTATATTCCATACCGCGATTAACATGGATCCTGAGAGTCGTTATATCTTCCTCTGCCTTGGAAGCGAGAATTGCCTCATATATTTGACCGCCGAGGTCATTTGTTATTGCTTGTGCCGCAAACTCAAACTTTGCGCCACCCTTTTTGAGTTCTCTTTTCAGGTGCTTAAACTCGTCGTCGCCTTCTCTTGTTATTCTGTCAAGAGTCAATGCAACGCACACATCAAATTTACCTTGTTTTCCGTTCTCTATCATTTGCATAAATTGAGGACGGTTTTTTGTTTGAGTTGCAGTTAAAGCTGAGTCTTGATATGTTTTAATAAGCGTATAATTACACTTTTTGATATAAGCTTCACATATTTTTATCTGTTGCTCAATACTGGTTTCACTTTGAGCGTCAGAAGAATAGCGTGCATAAATAACGGCTCTTGTCTCGCCGCTTATTTCCTCCAGCTTGCTATTATCAATTACTGTTAGCTTCTTTGCCATATGCACCTGTCTTTCACTTATCGGCTGTTTAAAAAGCTGTTTGCCGCTCTTTATCCTTCAAACATCGGCAGCAGTTCATCGATTCTGTCAACAATTCTCTGCTGTTCCTCAACAGGCGGAATCGGAATCACAACCGCTCTCAGTTTGTTTATTCCCACGCCGTCGATGAGTCCCGTTATCTCATTTCTGAAGTTCTTTTTAAAGGAAGGACTTTGCAGAAAATAGTAGATATATCTGGGATTGATGAAATCGGAGTGAAATTTGCAAAGCTTGTTGCCATAACAAACATCCTGATTTGTGATTGCGATTTTTCGACCGGCACTTCCGCCTTCAATACACAACAGAACCGATGATCTTTCGGCAACCACAAAACCGGGTTCATTGAAAGGAATCCGGACTCCGTTGTCATAATCAATCACTTTGTCAAATCCGACATCTTTTGTTCCGATATAAGGCAATCCGCCTTCATACCCTAAATAATTGTCTTTTTTGACCTTTTCGTTTATGCTTGTGCCTGTGCATAAATTGCAGACATTTTTCAATAACGCACTGCACCAATTATCGGGCAAGGCATCTTCGTTAGTTACTGTAGAAATATTACGCTCAATAAGATATGTGCGGATATCGCTGTCAGTATTCAAATGTTCGCTAAGTTTACCACGAATAGCGGCGTCAAATAATAAACCTTTAAGCGTATTGATATTGTTAGATAAATCTAATTGCAATTCGTCGATGTTTTCTAAAACAGAAAAAGCTTGTTCGATTCTGTCAACAATTCTCTGCTGTTCTTCAGCAGGCGGAATAGGAATCATCATTTTTGATAGTGTCTTTGCATTACAATTAGGTTGTGCTGTTGCTATTGTTCCATTTCGCAACTGCTTCCAATACAGGCGACTTTGCATAAAGTATTTTATATATTTAGCGTTTAAATGCTCACTAAAGCTTGTGCGAATCAAGTATCCTGCAAAAACAGCATTTTCATCAATGTTCTCAACTAAATAGGATTTTCCTACTGTTCCGCCCGTTCGTGCAAACAGAATATTATTCGGTTTTAGGAGAAAGTTGGGTATATTTTCTTCTTCAATATCACAAAAAGGAACTGAGTCCCAAATCACCTTATTGCCTTGAATATCAGTAATTCTGACCATTTTAATGCGTCCTGTTTTTTTTGCAGGTGCATTATATCCATACTGAATTTGATATGATAAATCGCCCCATCTAACCCATATCCAAGAAGACGGAATGCAAAACGGAATGTCCTTTTCATTTATTGCAGGAAGTGCCTTTTCCTTCTTAATAATTCCATTTTTAACTAACAACTGCTTTTCAGCTTGAATTGTTTGATAGAGATTTTCGGCTAAACCATCTTCTTCTAATTGTTCTGTTAGTTTTCCGCATAATGCAAGTGAAATAATTTTGTTTCTTATGGCATGAGTATCAATCAAAGTTCGAGCCCCCCAAGCAATTCCTGAAGACGAGAAACCGCAAAAGCAATACCTTCGGACTCTCCCTGCATTTCTTCAAGTATTTCACCGACAGAACGGTCATCATCCTCATCAAAATCGAGCCATTTAAAGTTCAAATCTTCACGATCGGCAATCTCTTCAGCGGAAAACTTGCGCCATCTGCCGTTGGGATTTGTTTCTTCATTATATGTCTCTGTCCGGTCTTCGATATGCCCTGTGCAGTAGCAATCAACAAAATCCTGTAAATGCTCTCTATACATCGGCTTTTTGACCATCGTATGCTTTATGCCGTTGCGGTAGTCATAAACCCAGATATCCTTTGTCGGCTCGCCTTTGTCAAAAAACAGCACATTTGTTTTTACTGCATTGGCATAAAAAATACCCGTCGGAAGGCGCAGCATTGTGTGTAAATTGAAATCTTTAAGGAGCTTTTTACGGACTTTTGCAGTTGCGCCGCCGTCAGTCAGAACGCTGTCGGGCATAACAACAGCAACTCTGCCGCCGGTTTTAACGATTGACATAATATGCTGTAAAAAGTTGACCTGATTGTCAGATGTTTTAATAAATTCCAGTCTGTTTGCGGAAACATCAACGCTTCCCTGAGGGCGCGTTCCGAACGGCGGATTTGTCAATATAACCGAATACATTTTGTCAGATGTGTCAATAAGCGAATCCTGATAAACAATCGGGCTTTTGTTAACGCCGATGTCGTGCAGATACATATTCATTGACGCAAGCGTAACAACAAGGTCAGTATTATCTGCACCGAAGAAAGCGTTGTTTTTCAGAAAACGCTGTTTCTCAACATCCCGGCTCTGTGTCCGCATATGCTCATAAGCGGCGAGCAAAAATCCGGCGGTTCCGCAGCAGGGATCCGCGACTGTTTCAGTAATCTTGGGATCAACCACATCCACAATAGCAGAGATCAACGCTCTCGGAGTAAAATACTGACCGGCGCCGCTCTTTTTATCCTGCCCGTTTTTCTCGAGAATAGCCTCATAAACAGCACCTTTGAAATCGCCTTCCATCATATACCAGTTTTCCTCAGCCACCATATTGATGACTTTTTCAAGCATAACGGGACGGTAAATTTTATTTGTTGCCTTTGTAAAAATAGTGCCTATCAGGCCTTCACATTTTGAAAGCTCTTTGAGTATTTCTTCATATTTTTCGACAAGGTCTGCACCGCTACAAATGGAAAGGTCTTTCCATTTGCAACCATCCGGCAAGTAACTCGGAAGCCCTGCGGATTCCTTTTCGTCATCCATTTTCAGAAAAAGAATATAAGTCAGCTGTGTAATATAATCTGTAAAGCCGACACCGGCTGCCGCCAGAACATTTGCAATATTCCACACTTTATTCAAAAGGGCTGCTTCGGTTTTCTGTGTTGTTGCCATATTTACACCTCTTTAAGCTACTTTTAATAAAAATCTTGACAATGTCTGAATTTCTGCGGCAAAAACAGGGGCAGTAAAGGTGATTACACCTCTGCGCCAAAGGTCAGTATCAATTTCATTTAATTCCATATCGGAGATTGCTCCGTCGTTGATAATGAACTCCGCTATCTGTCTCATAACTTCCCGTTGATCTTCGGTAAGTCCGCGCTGTGCCTGACCGCAATAAAGACTAAACCTTTGAGAATAGCCTTTTATCAAGCTTGTTAATTCCGGAATCTTCTTGTATGCGTAACGGACAATCTGAATAAGATTTGTCAATGCCTTCACATTTGACTTCACATCAAGATCATCAACACTCCCGTCATCATCAAGCATTTTGTAGTTTTTCCAGATCTGATAAGCACTATACTGACGGTTTTCCGAAAGCAGTTTTTCCTGTAAATCAATCAGCATACTGTGAGTTATTACGGTGTCTTCGGAATTATAGATAATCCGCAAAGCTTCAACGCTGTCTTTGTTGTCGTTGAGATATTTTTCGAAATTGTCAATAAACGACCTCGCCGTTTCTTTTGAGAAACCTGCATATATAACTTCATCCGGATCATCTTCGGTTGATATGATGTAGCCGCGTTTCATTTCCAAAAGCTTATTCCGAGCCGCAATATCATATATTAAATCCGCTATCAGATTCATCCGCTCGAAATTGTCTTCAGAAGGACTGTTGTATGGTGGCAGAGTCGCATTGTCAAAAGCTTCCTGAATATTGAAGGCAATGCTTTTCGGCGCAAAGCCGAAAGTTGAAATGAAATAATCGAGATGTTTCCCGAACAATTCATTGTTCTCATACCTGTAGTTTATGCTGGAGCAATAGTCACGAAGAAGCCACAGGTTTTCGTCACTCAATTCATTGTGTGCAAGACGCTCAAGCAGTCTTTCAAGCGACAGAACAGATTTGCCGTTTCCGCCTCCGCCGGGTTTCGGAATGTATTTTTCGTGTTCGGTTACTCCAACCGCGTCAACAATGTAATAGCACTCTTTTGTTGTTGCGTTGGGTGTAACTTCTCTCAGGCGGTCTTCTCCGATTGTGCGGCAGCCTCGCCCTTTCATCTGTGTATAAAGAACATCCGACTGAACATCCTTCATAAACATTACAATTTCAAGAGGGCGGACATCGGTGCCGGTTGCCACCAAAGTTACGGTTACGGCGATTCGGAAATCCTTTTCTGTTCTGAGTTCGCGAATGAGCCCATTTGAATCTTCTGCGGTATAGGTGATTTTCTGAACGAAATCTTCAGGAACTTCGCCGCTTTCAAATTCAGACCCGAAAACCTGTTTAACGACTTCGACAATCTGCGTTGCGTGATTGTCGTTTTTTGCAAATATCAGTGTTTTCGGAATATACCGCCAATCCTTCTCTCTTTCAGGGTATAGATCGTTGTAAATGGAGCTTTTATATGCTTCAAGCACCTTTCTTATCTGGTCGGGGTTTATAACCGAACGGTCAAGCGCGGTGGGGTTATAGTCAACCCTTTGGTGGACTTCGTATGTTGTTTCTTCGCCGGTTTTCCGTGCGGTTTCAGTTATTGTTGCACCGGGATTGATTGTGCCGCCGTGTTCGGTAATCTCTGTTCTGATACGGAATATACGCGCAGGCACATTTACACCATCCACAACAGAATTATCATAGGTATAGTTTACAATTACATTGTGATCGAAAAAAGCTTCCGCTTCAGGTGTGGGGGTTGCCGTTAAACCGAGAACATGCGCTCCGCCTTTTGTAAAATAATTGAGAACCTCACTCCATTTTCCATAGATAGACCGATGACACTCATCAACAATAATAAGCTGAAAATAATCCGGCGGTAGCTTCAGATCATCGCCGAGCTGAATTACAGTGTTATCTTCCTGTTCTTCTTCCTGTGCCTTTTTTTCGTCTTCTTCATCTTCGCTTTCGTCATCCTGAATAGGTGTGCCGGTTAAAGCGGCAAAGAGCTTCTGAATTGTTGAAATAACGACTTTTGCGCGGATATCTTCATCGTGTTTCAAAACCGCAACACTGTAAAGCGAACTGAATTCCTGCTTGTCTTCGGTGCGATTGAAGGTGCTGTATTCGCTCAATGCCTGAGTGGCAAGATTGTTCCTGTCAACGAGAAACAGGATTCTTTTTACAGGGGTATAATTCAACAGCCTGTAACTTGCAAGACAGGCAAGATAAGTTTTTCCTGAACCGGTTGCAAGAACAGCGAGGCTTTTCTTTTTGCCTCGTTTGATAGAATTTTCAAATTCGGTTTCGGCAATATACTGACAATCACGCAATCCTTGACTTGACAATCTCGGGAGGGCGCCGTATTCGGAATTTTGCCCTATCAGTTGCAACATCTTTTTCGGGGAGTGCATTTCGGACAACTCAACATAATCGCTATCCGCCTGTAACATATTCTTAAAATAAATCTTGTTTCCGTTTGCGAGATAAACCAGCGGAATCTGATTAGGGAACCAAAAACCATACATACGCTGAGGATTACGAGCGTAATCTTCAGCTTGTTTTTCTACATCATCGCCGAGAGGATTCTCTTCCCGCTTTGCCTCAACAACAGCAATCGCTTTATTATCAATAAAAAGCAGATAATCACTCTCTGTATTGCCCTGCATAAGAGCTTCTTTAACGGCAGATGTGCTGTTTGGGATATATTCATCCCTTGAAACAATTTCCCAACCTGCGTTAATCAGCTGCTTGTCAATTTTGACTCTTGCCTTTTCTTCAGGTAACATATCAACAGTCCCCTTTTAATTAAATTACCCTACTATTATAAATTATTTCTACTCTTTTTTCAACATAGAGAATTATAAACTGCACTATGTCCCATAAACCGTGCATTAACGCGGATTATTGATAAAAAGGAGAAGAATATGACGAATGCAAACTCAATCCCCGTGACGATTAAAAACACAAAAACCGGCGAAACTGTAAACGGCAGAAAGGTAATTCTCTGTGAGAAGCCCCTGCTCGTCGCCTACATCGCCGGTAATAAGGTTTTTCTTTCAATGCCGGAGGCAGAGACGGAGGTAACACCGTGAATAATGAAAATACCGTAACACTCATTTTCCCTGAAAAATCGCCGGAAACCGACGCTGCTCTGAACGCGTTTGCCGCTTTCCTTGCTGAGATGATTGCAATTTACGGCGACAAGGTGCTCGGAACCGAAACACTTTCTCCGCAATAATCGTTTACTATAACAAAACTTAAAATCGCTTACTATAACAAAAATCAGCAGTCTTAATTCTTGTTTGGAATTAAGACTGCTTTTTTTGTCCGAAAACTAAAAAATTTGAAAAAATTGAAATTTTTTTAAAAAAATCAGTCTTATAGATATAACAAGGAATTTCAGCGATTTTTTTGCCAATTTTTTCCGTTCGCTTACGTATATACAGTTTTTTTCGCAACTTCGCCTGCATACTGAATTAAATCATTTTTGAGAAAGGAGGCGAAATTGTGAACATTGATATCAGGCATATAGAACTCAGATGTAGCGAAATAGTCTTAAACCTCATTGTAAACGGCTTACCCGTTTCCGCTTATTACTGCACTTACAGCGGCGACATCTTTCTTGATTTCCACGAAAACGAATCCCTGCTCATCGACAGAGATGACGAAATCAAAGATTTTATTTTCAATGTAATGAATTGAAAATAAAAAACTAACCCCAAATGCACTAAATGAACGACATACGGAGGTCGCAATATGCGGCTCTTAAAGGCTCTTGAATACAAGGGCTGAATATATAACACGCGCCCGGAACAGGGCTTGTGTAGGGCGCGTGGGCTTAAATGCACTAAATGTGCGAATTTATTATTTTAATTTTGTAAAGGAGAATTATTTTATGTCAAAAAATATTACCGCAAGATGTTGGGAACTTGTTACCGACATCAAACATCCCGAAACGGGTGAAACACTTATAAAAATCGATGAAATCGATAAAATTCTTAAAGAACATCCTCAGGTTGTATCCTACGGCTGGATTATTCACGACAAAGACACTTATACAATAGCCGATGAAAAAGCGAATCCTGCTCATAAAGAGGGTGCAGTTAAAAACGCGCATATTCACCTTATAATGAAGTTTTCCCGTGCGCAGGAACTTAATCCCATCGCGAAATGGTTCGGATTTGAAGGTAAAACTCATTTCTTCGAGAAAAAGAATAACGGCAGAGGAAAAAGTGACGCTTTTTATGACTGTCTGACCTATCTCACCCACGAAGATGTTGAACAGCAGAGAGACGGTAAATATTTATATGATGACAGCGAAGTTCATTTTTTTCATCAGAACGGGCAGGAATTCCGAGCTTTTCTTGACGCAGAAAAAGCCGCCATTGAAGAACGCAAAGCAAAATACGGCACGGTGGACATATCTCAAAGAGACCAACTGAGAATGGATGTGCAGTATGGCGGTATGACCCTGCGTCAGCTTCGGAAAGACCACCCGCTTGAATATTGCCGGGACTTGGACGCGCTTAAAAAACGCCGTGGAGATTATCTTGCCAACTGTCCGCCGCCGCCGTTCAGAGTAAACATTTATGTTGAAGGACAGGGCGGCGCAGGCAAAAGTCTCGTAAGCAAAGCAATAGCGAGGGCAATAATCGACCCTGACGGGAAAATGGATGATGACGACATTTTCTGCTGCGTAAGCGGCGAAAGCTCCGTTGCGTTTGAAGACTATGACGGTCAGCCCGTGCTTATCTGGGATGATTTCCGCTCATATGAAATCCGAGACGCGTGCGGCGGTAAAAGAGGAAATATTTTCAAAATATTCTCACCGAATCCCGACCGCACGACGCAAAGAAAGAAATATTCTGCCGCAAGTTTGATAAACACAATCAATATTGTCAATTCCGTTGAACCGTGGCAGGAGTTTCTTGACGGGCTTGCCGGTGAATACACAGACCCTAAAACAGGCGAACTCGTTAAATCGGAGGAAAAATACAAAAAGCAGTCATACCGCCGATTTCCGCTGTTTATTGTAATGCGTGAGGACGATTACGACCTCGGCATAAACAAGGGCTTTTTCTCACACGGTGATTATATGCAATGGTGCGTTATAAAAAACATAAAAGCGAATATGCAGAAAATGATTGCGGCGTGCGGCGATAATTGCGCTCTATACAATTCCCTTACCCGAAAAGCACTTAAACCGGTAGTAGATAAAGTTGCCGAAGGTAAGATTATATTGAATCCAGCACAGATAGCCCCGGATGATGAAATTATGGAGATGTTTGCCGATGTGGGCACATTACAGCAAGACAGAACCGAGGAAAGCATTATTAAAGATTTGATTGATTATACAAATCGACATATCGATATGGATTTTGTCAATATTTATAATAATTTTATCAGCACCTACGGATACAAACCGGGCAAAAAAGGAATGCAGTGGCTAAACATAGTTGAAAAGACAAAAAGAGGAATTGCTATCGATGAATTCGGTGTGGCAGTCAGCTGAAAACTTCCGCCTCGCCTATCTATCATAATTGGATAGAGGCGATTGGAGAAATAATCAGTTTTAAATAAAAAGAAGGGACGTGAAAACAATGACAACAATGACTGATATAACACAAGATGAGCGGCTCTACGCTGCCAAACAACCAAGCCCGATTATGGGCTACTGCGGACAGATTGACCGCACAACCCTGCATATGGAGGGCAACACCTACGGCGCAAATATTACCGATTACCGGGCGCATATGCAGACCGATGTTTACAAAGAGGACTTTGCCCGTATGATTGACTTTTTAAAAAATCGCAACTGTCTGACGAGCGAAGACCGTTGCCGGGATTTTTTTGAAGCACACGCCAACGGAGTAAAAATCGAATCAACGGCATACACCTACTATGTCACATACGATCCCGACAAGGCGAATGTTGATATTTACAGCTATGTCGGCGGAGCCCTCGACGCACATATTGAAGAAGCCCGTCGCGGAATTCGCTTCCTCGACGAGCATTATCACGAGCAGTTTCGCATAAAAGACGGAGAAAAAATCACAATCGATTACAATAACGGCGACGATTTACAGGAGCGCACTTGCCGCTACATAGACGATTACCATTTTGTTACGGCGGAAAACAACGGCATATGGCACACATCGCAATTTGCAGAAGCGGCTCGGGGATGGACGGTAAAGCCTCTCTCTCCGAAGTCGAATACAATCACCGCACTTATGATTGAACCCGGCAAAGCCCCGCGCAAAACGGAGATTACCGACAAACTCTCCGCATATCAGCAGGCGGTCGGCGGCTACATCGAGTGTGTTTACCCGTGGGAAGACACAGCCGGAATAATCTGCAACGAAGAAGGAAAATTGATGAATCTGCCTTTAAACCGCGCTTTGCGAAACGAAGAAACGGGTGAAATATACGATGTTGTTGCCGGCAATATGCTTATTGTCGGTCTCGGTGATGAGGGAGATTTTGTTTCGCTCACAGACGAACAACTCAGAACCTACACCGAAAAATACAGAGACCCGGAACGCTTTTATTATTTCGACGGCAAAATTGTCGCAAAGCCGATTCCTGCCGAAAAACAGTCAAAAGGGCTCCACCTATGAACAGCGATACACTGCTCATAGTGATTGCCGCCGTAGCCTTCTTCTTTGCTTTTGTTGTCGGCGGTCAGACAAGCGATAAGAAAATACGGAAAGACCTTGAAAGGCAGAAAAAGCGTGCTATGCACCCGAAACCCGACGAGTCACTTCTGCGAGGGAAACCGCTTGAGGGCGATTTTATACTCGGAAAACACGAAAAAAAATATGTTTGCTGGAACACAGACAGAGACAGCCACATTCTCATCATAGGCGGTTCGGGTTCGGGCAAAAGCTCCTGCCTCGTTCTTCCGTTCCTGCTTGTCAACCCGAATGCAACGGCTTTCGCCATTGATATAAAAGGCGAACTTGTCGAAAAGGGCAGAATGAGGGATGATGCACGAATATGTATATTCAGCCCTCACGATCACAGCGGCTGGGGATTCGACGCTTTCTACGCTTTGAGCGGAGAGTCCTCGCCGCAGGACATATTACAGGTAATGCAGACCATAGCGTTCTCACTCATCCCCCTCGGCGATAAAGAGAGATTCTGGGCAATATCGGCGCGGAATATGCTGACGGGACTTCTCATCTATTATTACTCCGCCGGCAGACACGACCTCATATCCTGCATTGACGCGATTCTCGGTTGCCCGATTGCCGACCAGATAGGCGAGATTATCAACACATTCGACCCAGCGAGCAATGCTTACAAATACCTCGTGCAGTTCGAGGGAATGGCTGATGAAACGCTGTTGAGCGTTTACAGTAATATGGCGAACGCGCTTTCGTGTTTCTCGGATATCAATCTTCGCTGGGCTTTTTCTGAAGCAACCCGAAAAGTCAGTCCGTTAACGCTTGAAGCGAAACGGTCAGTTTTCTTGTCGATTCCGGAGCATAAACTCTCCGCGTGGTCGGGACCGCTTGCGATGATTGTCAATCTCACTCTCGGTGAACTCAGCAAACGCCCTGAGGATTCACACCGCATATTCTTTCTGCTGGATGAGCTCGGCAGAATCATATCATCCGGCGGAGCTCTCGATGGACTCGTTGACGCTTCAATGACATTGAGAAGCCGAAAAGTCACTCTCTGCCTTGTGGTTCAGCAGATTGAATCTCTTAACGCCGGGTTTTCAGATAGCAAGGTTACAACTCTCGTCGGCAACTGCAACATCAAGGTTGTTCTCGACGCGTCATCGAGTAAAACACAGAAAACCGTCTGCGGCGATTGGGTAGGAAAATACACTCAGCGCAAGCAATCGAAATCTTCCGGCAAGGGTAGAAGCAGCAGTTACAGTTTCGAGGATAAGGACATCCTTACCCCTTCAGATTTAATGAATTTGACGCGTAACGGCGAAGCCGTTGTAATAACGCCCCTCGGCTACACAATGCTTCGGAAATGCCCGTATTATAAAGATGACTACTTCAAGCCGATAGCCGAAGAAATCCGAAATCACAATAAACTACTCGAAAGGGAAGGTGATACAGATGATTGACACTTCAGCCGCAACAACGCGACAGGAAAAGGTAAAAATCATAACGGACCAGCTCGAGCAGGGAATTAAAGACCTGCTTGATAGCGAAAAATATAAAGAATACCTCGGCAAAATGAGCAAGCTCCACAATTACAGTTTCAACAACTCGATTCTTATTCTGCTTCAAAAGCCCGACGCTTCAATGGTCGCAGGGATGACGACTTGGAACCGTGAGTTTCATCGGACAATCAACAAGGGCGAACACGGCATTACAATTCTCGCGCCTGTAACCTTCAAGAAGGATATACCGAAGCCCGTTTTTGACGCTGACGGAAATCCGCAGTATGACGAGGACGGAAATCTCCGGCTTCAAATTGACCGACTTGAAATACAGTCATTTCGACCGGTTTATGTTTTCGATGTTTCGCAGACATCGGGCGAGCCTGTCCCGACGCTCGGACCCGACGAGTTGAGCGGAACAGTTGAGAATTACGACAAGATATTTGAGGCACTGAAAGAAGTTTCACCTGTGCCGATAACCTTTGAAACCATAACCGACGGAAGCAAGGGGTATTACAGTCATAAAGAGAAACGGATAGCGATTAAAGAAGGAATGAGCCCTGCGATGACATTATCTACAGCCCTGCACGAAATCGCGCATTCTATGGTTCACTCGCAAGAAGTTTTGAGGGCAACAGGTGAGGTTAAGGATAGGCAGACGAAAGAGGTTGAGGCTGAGTCGATCAGCTATGCTTGTGCGAAAAGCATTATCGGGCTTGATACCTCTGAATACAGTTTTGCCTACATCGCCGGCTGGGCTGGCGAGAGAAAACTTGAAGCGATTAAAGAATCGCTCGAAACAATACGCAAATGCACAGATAACATTATCTCTGCGGTTGAGCGACACCTGCACCCCGAATTGTCGCTCTCTCTCGGCGAAAGTCAGAAGCAAACAAAGCACAAGGCATTGTCCGCCTGACTCTCGCCTCTGTGGCGACGCCACAAACATCGCACACGCCGAAATTATCGGTGCTTCCCAGCGGCACCGTTATTTTCGGTTGATAGTGCTCAGGCAAGTTAAGGGTTCTGTGGCGACGCCACAGAACCCAACTTGCAAGGGAGCACCCTTTGAACCCCAATTTATATGGAAAGGATTTGATTAAATGCGAACACGCAATAACGAACTCCACATAATGCTCTCCGACGAGGAGTTAAAAATCGTCAAGGATATGGCACAGGCAACCGGGCTTAATTACCGCCAGCTTTTTATTGCGGCGCTTTCGGACGATGTTTTTCTGCCGACTGAATACACTGAGCAGCTTGTTCTTCTCAATAAACTTATCGCCCGAATGAACGAGCACGCCTCAAAAATCGGCGTTAATATCAACCAGCTCGCCAAGACGGCAAACACAACCGGAGATGTTCCGGCTCAGGAGCAACTACAAACGGCAAACGAACAAATCAAGCTCTTGAAAGAGGAGGCGGAGACAATATGGCGATATACAAGGCGATGTCTGCAAGAGGCACGGGAACCCACGGTGCATTGCGAAACTGTTTAAAATATGTATTGCAACCGTCAAAGACGGACTCCGATACGCTCTGCTATATTCAAGGACCGTATGACGGCGGTCCTTTTGAACCGGATTCGGTTTACACCTCGTTTCTCACTCTTAAAAATGAATACGGAAAAGACAGCGGACGGCAGTATTATCATACTGTGATTTCTTTTCCGCCTAACGAGAAAATCAATCCCGAACAGGCACTCGATTATGGAATCAACTTCGCAACCAAAGCTTACGCGGGCTATCAGGTCGCCGTCGCAGTCCATACGGACAGAGGGCACACGCACATTCACTTTGTCATCAACTCTGTCGGTTTTGCCGACGGTAAGAAATTCGAGCTGCCGCGAAAAAAATTGAAACAGCATAAGGAACTCTGCAACGCTCTGTGCGAAGAATACGGGTTGAGCATAGCGGTTAAAGGCAGACACGCCGACGGGACGGAATTTGATGAGGGTGAAATAACAGCGTGGGAAAAAGAGAAATACCGAGCCCTCCTTCGGAACGATAAGCCCTCATACCTCTGCGACTGCGCCGTTGCCATTGTAAAATCAAAAGAAACGGCAACCTCAAAAGACGAGTTTATTTCGGCAATGGCGGCGCAGGGCTGGTCGGTGCAATGGAGCAATAGCAGAAAGCATATAACCTTTATTAATGTTGACGGCAGAAAAATCCGTGACAGCAATTTACAAAAAACATTTAACATTGAAATCACAAAGGAAGTGTTACTTAATGAATTTAAGCGAAAAATTGAACGAACAAAGAATACTGCAACAAGAATTAGCGAGAGAAAACCTGAGTTTAAAAGACGAGAACTCACACCTGAAGCTCGAAAACAAAGAACTAAAAAGGCTGGCAGAACTGCTACAATGTGATAGAGAAAAAATGTTGATTATCATAAATAATATAACAGCAAAAAGCTCACCCTGATTTAGTCAGGGCGAGTCTTTTATATTCTTGATTTTAGCTTTTGTAGGTGATACAATATTGCTGGTGATAATATGGATTATATAAATCTGATTAACGAAGCAAAATTCATTCTTTCCGATTTATCAAAACCGGGAATCTTTGACTTCGAGAGTGTTTCAAAAAAATTGCGGAGATGTCGCTCGATAATTACTAAACTTTATTTTTTGGCTAAAAATGCGGAGGATATGTCTTGTGATATAGTTGCGCTGTTTGATAATTTTGAGGACTTATATAAACATTTCAAATGTTTTAGAAGTGCTTTTGCTGACTATATCATTTACCAAAAGCCAAAAGAACTAAACCATATTATCGATAATGAAATAAATGAAATCATACAGACAGAAAAACTGTTTGTAAAAATCAAAAAAAATAAAGACCTGATTTTATACTGTGCTGAATTGCGCACTTTTATTCAGGATTCAAAAGCAAGACTATACTTCAGCGATACGGAAACGGAAGAAATAGTCAAAGATTTAGCAAAAACAGCTCATTTATCTGTTCCAGAATACATTAGGCAGACTTCAACTGATTCATCCATTATGAGAATGATGAATGTTGTGGACTGGGTTGAGCAAATGTATCCGGTATATTCGGAAGAGCTTTCTAAACTGGCTTTGATTGAACTACACGATAAATATGGTTCCAACAGTAACGATATACCAAAAGCAAAGAAAGAAATAAACCGCATTATTCAATCGATGAAGGAGAATCCTCAAAAGGATTTTAATAATAAAATCATAAATGTCAGACAAGTAGAAATATAAAAGAGGCAGTCGTTTGACTGCCTCTCATTTATTTAAGCCGAATACAAAAATCAAATATCAAGAAGAATTTTCCTCTGCATTTTACAATAGTGTTCGACATCAATTTAAAGTGGTGACCTATCCGCTTTGGAATACGAACGGGCAGTATTTGCCCGTGTATTCCTTGACTTACTCGACTTTTTGCCGCTTGAAGAGTTTGTAATAAGTTTTGATAAATCAAAGCCAAGTTTGACTTTCGGCTCGGGCGAACCGTCTTCATCAGCTTCGATTATTACCTTCTGAAGAACAGGACTTCTCAGCACGGATTTCATATGACTTTTACAAAGCCGGATGTATTTATCGTTTTCATCATATTTCGCATCTTCCGGTAAGTCCTGAAGATAAGTCGCAATCAGGCTTGATATATCCAACCACGAGTTAAGTATGTTTATAAGCTTATCTTTGCTTATTTTCTTTGATTTTTTGGAAGTATCCTCAATAAGATATTCGAGTTTTTTCTTTTCCTCTTCAAGGGGATTAAGATATGTTTTTGCTGTGTCAATACCTATGCCCTGCATAACGCCTTGCATTATGTTGTCAATCTTACCATTAACGGTATTCAACTGAGTGCGGTATCTCTCAATCTCCTTGTCGTACCCGAGATGTTCGGAGTGATTCTTGATATAATAATCAACAAATCGCTCGACCGAATCATAGTCGGGAAACAGTTCAAACATAACCATATTATAAACACCGGCTTCCAGTTTATCCTGCGATATGGCTTTCATATTGCAGGATTTTTTTCTGGCATTTTTACATTTATAATAGCTGTACATCTTGCCGGTGCTGGAGTAACCGGATTCACCAACCCATAGTTCACCGCATTTGCCGCAGAACACTTTATCGGCAAGCAAATATTCTCTCTTAGCTTTGCCGTGAGCATTTTTATGCTTCATAGACTCAATACGCATTTGAGCGAGCTGAAAGGTTTCATCGCTGATAATTCTCGGCATACCGTCAGGAACTTCAATATCCTGCCATATATACAGTCCTGTATATTTCGCATTTTTAAGAATGCGGTTAATAACATTATGGTCAATCGGTTTTCCGTTTGAATTTATATAATGCTTTCTTTCACATTCTTTTACGATTTCGGAAATCTTGGCTCCGTTATTATATGAATCAAATACGAATCTGACTATATCCGCCTGGTCTTCATCTATGACATATGTTTTTGAAATCGGATCAACGCTGTATCCGAGAGGAG
>JAEEGL013024204.1_pt1 | contig 29305 bp, 24 predicted proteins | sample 9134231 | NCBI WGS metagenome assembly JAEEGL01 (sample SAMN16246548, study PRJNA631951) | gut metagenome | biome: gut microbiome; feature: rumen; material: fiber-attached | host: Bos | place: Iran: Karaj | collected 2018-10 | reverse complement strand
GTCATAAATACAGGCTCAGATCTGCTCATTTTGCATATTGTAGAGACTCAGACTATTCCTAGAAAATAAAAATCCTTTTTCTATGCATCATATTCATTAGAAGCACCTCAAACATGCATATAGTATTAGTGCAGTTTTTATTTGGTGTAGTCTTTAAGCTCCAGGGCATGAAAAAGTACTGAAAACAGGCAGTACATGCTTTATGTCACGACCGGACTCAACCGGAATTAACCTGAATTTAACATCATAAAATAAACTTTGACATGTATTTTATTTTTATAATTGAATCTTTTTACAGAACCGTCTTTATATATATGCTATTAATATTGAATAATAATAAAATATCATCAGATGTTCCCGGTGATTCTTTTTTCTAAGGAATAACTTCGTACCATGTTCCACCGCCGGAAACAGATGAACAAGCCACTGAAAAATTACAAATTAAACAGCATATTGAGGGATGAATCTATGAGAATGACAAAAGAAGAAATGCTCAACTGCCTTGATACAGCTCTTACTGAAAAGCAGTTTGTCATATACATTCAGCCGCAGTTCAATCATTCCACCAAACAGCTGGTAGGCGGTGAGGCTTTGGCCAGATGGATTCATCCTGAACACGGTATGCAGTCTCCGATGGATTTCATACCGGTATTTGAAGATGCCAAGATTATCCCGAAACTCGATCTCTATGTTTTTGAAAGAGTCTGTGAGTACCAGAAAAACTGTCTCGATAAAGATTCATTCACCTTCCCCCTTTCATTCAATATCTCCCGTGAAGATCTGATGATCCCGGGCTATATAGATTCCATGGAGAAGATCCGCAAACGCTACAACGTTCCGGTACAGTACCTCCGGGCAGAAATAACAGAATCATCTGCGGTTTTAGGTGGCTCCGAACATGCTATCGAAATCATCAACTATTTCCATAAACTGGGATACATTGTGGAAATGGACGATTTCGGCTGCGGTTATTCCTCCCTGAACGTTCTTAAGGACCTTGAGGTGGATATTCTGAAGCTCGATATCAAGTTTCTCCGCGGACATATAGGCGGCCGTGGCGGTATCATTATCAGTTCGGTAATTAATATGGCCAAATGGCTGAACACCCCGGTAATTGCCGAAGGTGTAGAAACCATGGAGCAGGCGGACTATATGCTCAGTATCGGCTGCGAAATCATTCAGGGATACTGCTATTCCAAACCGCTGCCTGCTGAGGAATATCACCAGCTGGCTCTCAAAAGCAACTATCTGCCGATTCAGGGACCGAGCAAATTCATTAATACTCTGGATGTCGGCAGATTCTGGAGCCCGGAATCACTTGAGACCTTGATATTCAGTAACTATGTAGGCGGAGCCGCCATCTTTCTGTACAGCCCTTCCGGAAAATCGGAAATTCTGCGCATCAATAAGAAATATCTGCGTGAACTCGGCATGAATCTGAGTGAAAAGGAAATACTGACCCACGATCCCTTCAAATGGTTTGATAATGAGGATGATATAAAACTGTATCATGATACATTGAACAAAGCTATATCCTCAAAAGAGGAACAGGAATGCGAAGCATGGAGAAGAATTACCTCCAAGTGCTGCGGTGAAACCAGACTGTGTATCCGCAGTTCCATGCAACTTATCGGTGAAATGGACAACAAGTACCTTTTCTATGTCATGATTCGAAACATTACCAATGAAAAGCTGATGTTCAATAAGCTTTTCACATCAGAGAACATCTTAAAGGCTTCTTTCGATCATGCCAACATATACGCCTGGGAGTATACCGTGGCCACCAAGGAAATGCGTCCGTGCTTCCGCTGCATGCGTGACCTCGGCATGCCTCCGCTTTTAAAAAACTACCCTGAACCCGTAATTGAACTGGGTATTATTCCGGCAGATTATGCCGATCTCTACCGTGACTGGCACCGGCAGATTGCCGAGGGCGTGGAAAGACTGGAAATGATTATGCCCCTGACAGCCGGCAGGGTTCCGTTTAAAGTAATCTATACCACTGAGTTTGATGAGTCACATAATCCGATAAAAGCCTATGCCAGTGCCGAACTGGTTATTCAGGAAGAGTGATCTGTCTTTACATTAAAAATACAGTTTACAAAGTAATCAAAAAATCAAGAGATTTATTTATAAGAATTTTAAAAATTTTATACAGATTCAAAAATTTAAAGACTTTTTTAGAGAAATCTATATATTTGGTATGATTTGTTCGTTTTTATTTGTATGCGTATAAAAAATAAGTCTTTCATAATCCAAAATGACATATATAATCGTGAACCGTGACGAGATTATTGTTAGTCATTGTAAACAATTTGTTAAAATCTCACTATAAATCGATCGTTTTATATTTTTTTTGAAATAACAACATAACGGATAATTTGAAATGAAAATAAATAAAGTATTGGCATTCCTTGTTTTTGCTTTATTCGGCACTGCTTTCGCCAGCAACGAATCTGTAAAAATGAGTGACGATTCTGTTAAAATCACTAACCGCTTCAATAAGGACATTTGTGAAGTTTACATCAAGCCTACCAATGAAGATACTCTTGGCGACAACATTTTAGCAAACGCAGATAACTGTCTGCATAACGGCAGCATGGCTACCTTCAAAAATTCAGAAAAGTGGTCAAACACTACTAACTACGACATTATTATCGTATTTGGTGACGGTTCAAACATTCTGTTCCCTAACCAGAAACTTGTCACAGTTAAAGGCAAGGCATTCAATGTAGTTTTAGGACAATAAAAGGACTTATTGTTAAACTCTTCTAAATATTTAGGTAAATACATTAACTTAACTTCTCTAAAATCTCATACGTTAAGAATAATATTTACTATTAAGGCGATAACAAGGATATTTAGACTCGCTTAATAACATTGCATAATGTTTTAAAACTATTATTGTCCGGCAATTAAAGGATGTAATTGTTAGACAATTTCTTCAAAATCTCCCCGATCAAATCTTTAATTTTTCCCCTTCTGAAAAAGATATCATTTCATTGCAGATTATTATCTCAGAATTCCTCTCTTCCTCACCACTGGCTGGATGGTAACAACATAATTCAGTTTGTATATCAGGATTATATGCTTCTTAATCATTATGTGAAAAAGAGAACCGGCCGTAGTGTCATTTAAATTATGAAACTCTGTTTGAAATGCCTGTTCTGTGCCGGATATTACTGGCCGTATACTTCAGCCAATTTAAGTAAATCCTAAAGAAAGTCAGACAAAATGATACCGGCATCACTTCTGTAATTTCGGCTATATATCCCTGTACCAATCATGAATTGTCTGACGACTGCAGGCCCTGTTACTCTGGGGTTAATAACGGTAAAATATCTACAGACTGTACATAGTCTGTTTTCTATTTATCAAGACTTTCAATCAGACACTGATGCTCTTTGGTGGTTTTACTGTAGTTAATTCCAACAAGTATTATTTTTCTGTAACGTTCTGTATAACGCCTGTAGTATTTCTGTTTTTTAATCTGCTCTATGGCTTCTTCCGCTGACTTACCATATTTAAACTCAATAATGATTAAAGGATATTCATCGTACTCCGGAACATACACCAGATCAATTCTTCCCTTTCCAGCCTGTTCCTCTCTGTGGCTGTCGTATATATCCATAGTTGACCACTGTAAAGCAGTCATAACACAATAAGTCAATGATTCTTCACTGTTGTAATCAAGAAGTGATACAGCAGAGGAATTATGTATATTCTGGATTATTTCAGCAACTTTCCCGCCATCCTGTTTTTTTATGATGGAATTAAGCAATGCTTCCGAGCGTCTCACAATTTCCGTACGTCTGCTCCATTTCTGTCCTTTTACGATAGATAACAATGTCTGTCTTATTTCCTGATTTGGAATATAAGCAAGCTTTGAGCCGTTATTTTTCTCGATACATCCTAAGTATCCAAGACACACAAGAAGGCTAAGAATATCATTCTTATCCTTTATTGATACCATATCATTCTGGAAATTGTTTGAATTGAATGGTACTCTAATACCGTCTATCAATTTTGTAATATCAGTCTTAATTCCTCTGAAGTTCATGTTTATCAAACGAATAACTTCTTCATTTGACGATGTACCACTCCAATAATTTGTGCATTCATTTCTGTTTACTGCCTTACATACGGAATTTGGATTGTAAATATCAAGATCTACTACATTCCTCTTTTTAGATACTTTATCCTCTATAGACATTCTGATTTTATATCCGTCGTACCAATCCTTAAGAACGGATCTGGATAAAGAACACACTCTCTGCTCGCATATAAGATCTACTTCATTCTTGGTAAAACCGAAATACGGAGCAAAACCTCCAGGTGTCAGCATGTTGTATTCATCGAAATTATTGAGAGCTGACTGGGAATTATATTTTTTTATCGGCAGTATTCCAGTGAGATATACTAAAGAAAAACTTTCCAAAGAATCTGACGATTTAAACAATCCTCTTAACAAATCTATAAATTTTTTCTGTAGTTTGCCATCATCACGGTATTCACGATAAACCAGATCCCATTCATCCATAATCAGAACAAACGTAATACCTAAAGATTTATGTATTTTAGACAGTGCATCGGCAAGGCCTGTATTACCAGTTTGAGCCTCTTCAAGTATCGATAAAAAAAGGGGATAATCTTTTAATTCACTGATAATCTGATACTCAAGGAAATCAACAATGTCAGCCACATTCTTAACCTGTTCACCTTTTACATAGGTAAGATACTTGGTATCAACCGTATTCATGTCAATGTAAATAACATCAAACTTATTGATGTAGGTTTTATACGTGACTTCAGTTTCCTTGTTATCAATCAACTTCTTGCCTTTATAGGCCGATATTTTCAGATTTGAAAACATCTCCATACTGTCGACACTTTTTGAATAATATGAAGCCAGCATTCTGGCCATTATAGTTTTTCCGAATCTGCGAGGCCGGGTAAAAGCTATCAGCTTTGAATCCGAATCAAGTCTGTCTATAGTTTCTCCAATAAATCCTGTTTTATCTACAAAAACTTTGCTGATACGGTTGTTTAAGATTTCCGTAAAAGCATTGTTTCCTTCAGGATTTAAAAAAATTCCGCCCATAGTACACCTCTTTTTAAATATCGTTATAATCATCATAACATAATGACTATTACGTTATTTAGCATTTTTAAACGAATTTTCAGGTAATCACTATCTTTTATGTTACGGCAGCATAACTCCGGGAACCATTCTGACAGTCATATTTGAAAATTTTAGGGTTAGAATGTAATCGCTGAGAACAGGAAAGACTATAAAATTCTATAATTCTATAATCCTATGCAGAGCCATAAGTGTTTTTCAGCCTTGGTACTTATCTTTCTGATGCATAATTTAAACTTCATTACGCTTTCTTCTAAAATCTTAATCCCATATAACATCTTTATAAAATAATCTAAAAAAGCTGATTATGCTTTGTTTCCAAAACAATTTTAAGCACAGCATTTATGCTCTATCGATTATATCAGAAAAATTCATTATACCCGGACCAGACAGAAAAACTGAACCTTCAGATTCAATTTAATTTTTAGAGTCCTCATTTTTAAGTCTATATCTTCGAAAAAAAGCCTGTCTCAGAGATCTATATTTTTGCTGTAACAAAAGAAACCTGAGGAAATCACCTGTCAGATTCAGGCGTTTCAGCCGGGATCATGTAATATCTGAAATTTAAGCCATGTCTCTACCTCTGATTACCTATTTAAGCAATTTTAGCTATAATAATTTCAGCCGGTAACTTAAAAGCTGCCAGCAGAGAAAAATAAGGTCTTTGAGATCTCTAACGGAACATTATGGAGAATATATAAAGTGAGCTCATCTCAGCTTTTTGAGGGAAAACCGGTACAGCAGGATTACCTTGATTATCTTATTGATGACTGCAACAGAAAAAGAAAACAGACGGAGTTTATAAAATATCCGGAGGAAACACTGACAGGTATAACCTTTCTTACACCTCTGAAGGATTTTACCGGGTACCTGCGCGGATATTACGAGATGCTGTTATGGAAAAAATATAAGATCAGTGAGAAAAACAGAATCAAATCCAACTGCAGTAACTACCTGAAAATCATAAGAGATGCAGACGACAGGATTATTCAGACGGAATCTTACCGTAAAGGGCGGATTGATGTAATTCATCAGTGCCGGGACATAAATAACAGATTATATTTTTTCCCGTTTTCCGCATATGGAACCTTTTATCCTACGTACTCCTATGTAACATCCCGGGCTCACGCCTCCCGCATCACGGAAGAGTATATGGTAGAAGGAAACCAGATTATCTATTACTCCTACAGAAAAAAGCCGGACACAAATGAGGTTGATTTTTACAAAATAAATTACATAAAAGGCGGCAGTTATCCGGTGCAGGATGAGGAAAAAGGAGTGATCATAACAGATACACATGAATATACCTGTGAATACTATGACTGCTGGTTATATCACCGCGATGAAAATCCGGATAGCTGATTTTATCCTTTCCGGTAAAAAGACGTACAGTCAGCATCATCTGCATAAACCGCCAGTCTGTCAAAAACCGTGGAGAAGAGATAAAAAGCCGTTATCAGGCCTTCTGCTTCCTTAAGAACTGTCAGGATTTCATCAATCTTCCCGAAATAAACCCAGCCTTCCTCCATAATCAGAAATAATCTGTCATCTGCCGGGCCCCGCATGACATCGCGCACTCTGTCGAGCATCTCGGTCCAGCTGTTTTTCATAAGAGAAATATTCAGGGGATTACTGAGACCTTTTCTTATGTGATTCCATGAAAAGCTTATGTCACTCATATCCCCCCATGAGCCGGGATTTCTGCCCTCAGAATTATCGGTAAAGGCATATCTGAAACGGGTTATCACTTCCTGATAACCTGTCTTGGAATATTCTGCAAAGCTGTTTTCAGATATATTTTTACTTCGAACTATTTTTTCAATTTCATCACGAATCAGAAATCTTTCAGTTTTCTTCATTATTTATTTAATAAAATCAGATTGATGATATCAGATTATGTATACAGTAATATTTCACCAGGGGAACGCCGGTACCTCAAAAAAAGCAGGCTATAAAGAGACATGACGGTATGGCGGCATCTTTAGCTTTCATGATTAATGATTACCTGTGGCGGAATACAGTCTCAACACATCCGTATTCCGTTTCATAACCGGTGATAAACGGTACTGTTTATCTATTTTTCGTCATATCTGCTGTTACATAACGATGCAATAATATAGTCGTCTCCGCCTGATCTGTACCGGTAATAGCAGACATATTCAAATATTTTTTCCTCACCGTCAGAAAAAGTACCGAGGCCTCTATAGAATGTTCCACTGGATCCTAACTTATCTTTAGTATTGATTTCACGCTTGGCATCTTCATAATTACCGATGTATTCAATTACCAAATCATTAAGTTTTATACCCTCACCAAGTTCTTTAATACTATCGTTTATCAGACCTTTGGCCACATATGTGGCTCCGGAATCAGTATGAAATTTCCAGAAATTATATCCGTTGTAGCCTACTACAGCCAGAAAAATACACCATCCGACAATATTAGATATCAGTTTTCCCATTTCAATTTATCCGCTTTCAGTTGTTCCTGTTCTTTTGCTTCAATATTTTATAACGAAATCAGTTGTATGATATTCATCATTTAAGCATTGCTTATACGTTGCTTTACAAAACTCATCATCTATATACAAGAGCCTACCCTTTTCAAGACCGGTAACAGAAGAAAAACTGAAGAAATCCGACTGTCAGGCTAACCAGAGATATAATGCGACTCCCGAATACTGATACTCCACAGTACTCTGACCGCATTCTGAATACACCGACAGAATGGTGTAACTCTTTTGTGATAAGTCTTTATCCGGGCAATTGTCGAATGTTACACCAATTCACTGCTTCTGTATAGAAGTTTTGCAGGTAGTAGTACTGAATGTACCGTCTTCAACCGGATAAAAAGTTATTTCGGCCAGTACCGGTCAATCATTCTCTGCATGTTCTGCCTGCCTACAGGATTGGCAGTATGGATAACAATTTTGTAGAAGGTCTCCCGTTCAGCCAGAAAGTCTAAAACCTTAATGGCATCTCCGCCATCGGCAGCATAATCGCCTAAATCATGATCGAGATTCATCTCTTCCACAGCGACAGCCATCATCTCACATTCACGGATCATGCAGATTGTTTCATTAACACTGTGACACCAGTGATATCCTTGAGGGGCCTCTCTTTCGTCATCAAGCCATATCCTGATAGAATCAGTAAAACGTAGCGCTTCAGATGTAGAAAAGCTAGAATAATAAGACTCTTTCAGTATTTTTTTCTGCTCATCAGTGTCTGCAAAGGCGTATTTCAACGCCGGATATAAAACAAGGTCTTCTTTAGCCTCTTCAAAGGCTGTCAGAGCCTTACAGTATTTTACTGCTGTAAGCAGCGTTGTAGAATCTACCAGTTCTCCATCCTGCATAACCGAACTTAAAACCTTCAGCAGTTTGAATTTTCCGGTAAGCGGCTTTCTGCAGTATTCCAGATCGTAGTTATGAATAAGCACCTCTTCCGCAAGATCCATCCGCCTGAACTTGTTAAAATACAGGACATCACAATTTATATCTGATGAATCAGCTCCACCTCTAAGTGTTTCATCAGGATAAAATGACAGGGCAACAAACGGCTCCTCTGAGTTATAATCATATATGGATTCACCTTTGCCGGAATAAACTCGCTCTTCAGGAATTACCAGAATATCACCTTTTTTAAAGGGAACCGGAAGATAAATATAAAGACCTTCTGTACTGTCTTCGTGATTACCTTTCGTACCGTTTATGTTCATCATATTCATTTCGCCGTCATAAACCGCAACAATCTCTTCCGGTGCTTGATTTTGTGTATCTTCACCTGAGAGGTATATTTTTTTGATTTCAACAGCCCGAATACCATAACCCCGCTCCTCCTCTATAAGTTTCCGGCAGTGAGAGACAGCAACCTCATAGCTCTTAAAATAAATGTTTTCGGTAAAAAATTCCGTACGATTATTCTCTAATACACTCACTGTATAGCAGGCTGCATCATAATTATCATAAAAAAGAGCTAACAGACGGGAATACCTGGTAGATACCCTTCTGGCAAGATCATGAACACTTCCTTTTTCAGGATCGTAATTTCTTCCTTTTCTTTTACCTGAATACTGGTATGAGGGATTTATGATGGTGACCTCCGAATCAGGTTCATTAAGAAGAGAATTAAGCCACTTTATTTTTTCACTTAACGTAATACGGTAGCAGTTATCAATAAGATAAAGCTTCTGTTAACCAGTCAGCTTATAGTCAAGAGAATAAAGATACTCTCTTATGTCCCGGGAATTAACAAATCTTATAAAATCCATATTTATTTCTCAAATCTCCACATCTTAGTGTTATAATAAGTATATGCTATCATATTTATATAATATTAATCTATACTTTATACATACACACACACTAAAAAGCGTACTATCATCCTCACGATTGAAAACGTGTTTTTTCTCGCAGGCACGGTGTACAAATGCAGACTACTTAAATGTAATTACATGATTCATAAATGAAAAAAGTTCAAAAAACAGATGAACGAATAAGTAACAGATGTTTTATAAAAAAATAACAAAGTCTCACTATTCCTCTATCTTTTAAATCTTTTTTCACCTTTTAAAAATGATTGAGCGGAAGTTTTTATCCGTATAGTTGGTACTTTGAACAGATTATCCTTCCGTTGCTTTTTCTAGATAAGCTTGACACTTATATGACTCTTTTCCCTGTCAATATATGGAAAATCATCCATAGGAATACTTTCTCGCAGAACTTCTTTATTGTGTTTTTTGGTAATCTCTCTTAACTTATTGGATTTCACGCTGAATATAACCAGAAAAATCAGATATATTGAGCATACAGTAAACACAGGAAGTCCGTACATGGTAATACCAAGAACAGCAGAGAAAATGCAGAATAAAATAATCGGCAGCTCCCTGCCTGATTTCTTGTTACTTTTCTTTGATTTCCGGTATCTGTACACGTTAATAAATATTTCAGACCGGATAAATAACTGAGAGGCGCAGATGTACGGAATCAGCATATAAATTAAAAATGAAGCCGGAATCAGCACCGGAGAGTAGTCAAGAAGGGTATTCTCATTCAGGCTGAGCAGGAACAGAGTCCAGATGCAGGTTAAGTGAATTCCGGTGGCATAGGTAAACTTTTTAACCAGAGCGGTGCACTTTTCAATTTTATAGTCATCAACCGGGAAATCACCGTAGCACTTTCCGGTCTGCCCGTTCATCAGAAAAATTCTGGTATCGCCGTAATAATCAATTTCCATGGTCCATAACGGCAGCAGAGCATATTTTATATCAGCAGGTATAATGTCGCATACGCGTTTATGGAGCTCATGGTATACAGAGCCGGTATTTACTTTCAGGTATCTGTCAAAAGTGACCTCACTTTTGAGTCTCAGCAAATCATCATTAATCCTGACGTTTATGTCGTGCTTTACGACTTCCATTCCGGCAAAATATAACGGACTGTATGGAACCGCCCCGCTCATATCATATGGATGAACCATTTTAAGCCTTTGCTCGTCATCCTCACCTGAGATAACCAAAGGAGCCTCATGAAGTTCAATCACCCCTTCAGAACGGCACTCATATTTACCGACAATATTCCCTTTTTTATCAGTTCTGGCTTTGGAAAACTCCGTACTGCCGGCAATACGGCCACTGCAGATAAGGGCCGGTATATACACGTTTTCAGTTCTGGCATAGCCGAAGGAGCTTAAAAAATCATCGTTAATGAAATAGAGCTTTCTGGCATTATCCTGAATATACTTTCTGAGAACGGCAAGATCCTTCTTAAAAGGAATAATCAGATCCGGTTCTACATAGCTCTCACTATCACCGGATAACGGTGATGAGGCTGCACCGCCTTTTTCGGAACGTCCGCTGCAGGTAACGGAATCCCTCTTAAGAAGAGCCATGGCACCTGATGATATTTCACCTCTTAGAAAAACCGAATCCCCGATGTTTTCTCTTAAGCTCTCTTTAGAAATATCAGGAGTGCTGCCGGTATTCTTTCCGGCAGAAGTATTGTTTTCTGCAGCATTGTCATTTTTCAGGATGTCTTCTGAAGATGAACCGGTATCAGTTACAGAAAGAACAGTACTTTTCCCGTCAGCAATGACCCGGTTATTCATTCTGCTTTCTTTTTTCTTCTTTCTTTTATTCTGCCTGCGGGGGGATTTTTCAGAAGAGCTTTCAGAAAAGTTATCCGGATAATTCCGGCTGCCGGATGATAAAGGAGAGACACTCTCCTTTGCAATCTGAGTTTCAGTCTTTTCCGCTCTTTCTTTACTGATTAACAGATATTCAGGCACCGGATGACGTGTACCGCATCCTTCACAAACAAGTTCCTGAAGTCTTGTGTTAAACACCATATTTCCGGAACAGGATGTACACTGACATTTATTTGGAAGCTCTCTACTCATTTGATTTAAAATCCTGAATATCGGTAAAAATAATTTAAGAAAAAAATGATAACTTGATCATATTATACAGTATTTAACCACTGAATTGATACAATAAATTATTTAATCTTTTTTAAATCTTCTACCGAACCTGTTCAGGATTTTTATAATATAAAAACCAGTGCAAACACTGATAAAATAAAGAAAAAACATCATGGATAAAGAACCGGAAATACCTGTATACGGTTACTCCATCAGGTTACTCCATCAGGCTATTCCGGGATGCAGTACAAAAGTGCCGGAACCAGCTTATAGTCTCCTGCACCACCGGAATAACCACTGCCGTCACCGTGCAGAACATCATTTTCTCCGTCTGAGGAACAGGCCTCTGCAGAACATACGGTAACTGTATACTCAGAGGCTCCCGTATCTAAATTCCGATCCTTTCCACCTGAACCGTCATCATCATAGCCTGCGGCAAGAAGCTGATTTCCATTAATAACAGCAATATTTTCCGGCAGAGTTTTGAAAGGAACAGTAAACGACAGGGAATACTTTTCCCCTCCGGCATAAAGATTAAAGGTTGGAACCGTTCCGGGATCCAGTCTCACTCCGGTATCATGACTGCTGATAAGAAGGCTTTCCACTCCGGAAAAACCGGAAATATCCTTAAAGGTAATAAACGGTACCGGCAGATCTGTTTTTTCAGTCTTTTTCTCCGGAAAAAGAACAGAACAGCATACCCTTAACTCTTCAGAAGAAGGCTTTTTAAAATCAAGATGCCCCATTCCTGCAAGCCCCCTGCCGCCATACTTCACCAGAGTCTCTCTGGCTGTCCAGAAATTGTAGAACCGGCTGATATAAACTGCTTTGTCAGTAGTATTTCCGGTAACAAGCTCCTGAAGCAGATACATCTCCTCCCTGCTGTAATGCTTCTCTGCCAGCTCATGCATAACCTTTCGTTCCCGCCCGGCCTCTATATCCACGGCAGTCTCCCGGTTGGAAATACTTAAACAAAGCAAATCTCTGCTGTGTGAAATATTAAAGTATACCCTTTCATTAAGACACCATCTTAAGTAAAAGGCATCGGTAAAATACGGTTTTCCGTGTTCTCCGGCCGCAATATCCCCTTCACAAAGTTCCCCGATACCATATATCTCTTTAAGAGCCCGGGATAAAATCAGTCTGCCGGTATAATAGGAAAGCTGTCTGGTTACCCGCCATTTTGTGAAATCAGATGGCAGAAGTTCCCTGATACATTCAGTATTATCTGGAGTTATCCATCCGGCACTTATACCGGCAATGTATACCCTCACAAATGTGCTATTCATAAATTCTCAGCTCCTAAGATAATTACAGGCCTGACCGGTTAAACTACAGGAAAAATGCGGTTATGACAGATAATACCATAAATCCTCTTAACAGAAAAAAGTCCCATAAAGTCTTTTCTCCGACAAAATTTGCACGTTTGACTGCAATATAAACAATATAACAGTAATAATGAACAGATATCATGAAATTAAGAAAATCTCTGTGTTTTCAGCAACAATAGACAAAACTTTCATAATTGTGCTGTTTTGAATCGACGGAATATTATTTTAGGTCAATCAGACAAACAGTTTAATTTTTTATGTAAAAAAAAAGCATAAATAATTAAACTGGTATATTATGTAATATGTATCTGCCAATATTCCGGAGGAATTATGTTAATTGAAATCCGAGCCAAAAACTGCTACTCATTCAACGAACCTATTAACATTTCGATGAAAGCCGATATGCGCAACAGAAAGTTAGCATGTAATGTTCATCAGGAGAATAATTTTTCTATTCTGAAAACTGCCGGTATATACGGACCAAATAATGTTGGTAAAACCTGTCTCGTTAAATGCATTAAAGCTCTTAAGTACATTCTTCTTAATAAGAAAAATCTGCTGTTACCAAATATTTTTACTGATAACCCTGTATGTGAAATGGGAGTAACATTTCTTTCCGAAGGGAAAAAATATTCATATAACTTTAAATATGATACGGAAAAAAATGAATATATATATGAGTCCTTCATCGAAATAATAAAGGATCAGTATGGCAACGAAAAAGAAGAAATCTGGCTTATGCTAGATACTCAGGAAAAAAAATTTTGTTGCAGAAATAATGAGTTAACCATTGATATGATAAGACTGGTGACAAAAAGTAATGTCCTCTTCCATCTTATTGATTCAGGAAATTCTCAGACGATTGATAAAATCAAAGAAATTCTAACCGGCTTTGCAGACAGAATTGATATTATTGATATGAATAATATTCCCATTGAACATACAATTACTCTGATGAAGAACAAAAACAGGCTTCAGGAGAAAATAGTAGAGTTCATTAAAAATGCAGATCTTTACATGGATAATTTTGAATACGTTGAACAGGAAAAAATTCTATTCAATGGCATACGAAAACCCAACGAACAGGTTTTAGATTTACCTGAAAAACTGATGGATCAAATCAGACTGGTATCAACTTATAAAGGAAAACGAGTTTCAAGCATGCTTTTTGATTCAACCGGCACAAAAAAAATTGCAGCCATGGCCAGCTATGTAATCGAAGCTCTTGAGCAAGGTAGAATTCTTGTCGTTGATGAGTTGGACAGCAGTATCCACTTCAGACTCACCAGAGCAATAGTTACCATGTTCAATAATGAATTAAATACTAATGCTCAAATGATTTTTACAGTTCATGATATCAATTTAATGGACTGCAGACGTCTGTTCAGAAAAGAGCAAATATGGTTCGTCCATAAGGATAAAGAAAGAGTATACGTGTATTCTCTTGCTGAATTTACAGCTAATGACGGTGTAAGGGATACATCTGACATAATAGAAAAATACCGTAAAGGGGCTTTTGCTGCACTTCCCGAACCTGAATTAATTAAATCTCTTTTAAGCATTCAAGACAATTCAAAAAAGGAATGCATAGATGACAAATAGAATTCCTAAAATCTCAGCTTCAAAACAAATATGTATAGTATGTGAAGGTAACGAAGAGTATAAATATCTTGAACGACTAAATGAACTACATGTCTGGAATAGTCTTTATGCGATTCGTCTAGATAATGTCGAAGGTAACGGAAACATTGTTGCACGTTATCAGGATAATTATCAGAATGGTACTTATGATGCTGTTTTTGTATTTTGCGATACTGAGAAGAAACCACATGAGCAATATAAAGATATAAAGATATTAAGACAAAAATTAATAATATCCATGGTTCAGATGTTGCTAAATACGTTGTAATTTTTGCCAATCCTTGCACAATGCGAATAATCTTAAAACACTGGACTGAGCAGAATATAAAGTCACCTGCAAAACCAGTGAATGCACCTTTAATTGAAAAGTGTACAAATGTCGTCAAATATAAAGGTAGAAAGGATCAAATAAAAGAAATAATGAATAAAATTACTATCAATAGCTATAAAACCATGAAAGATAGAGTGCGACAGATGTCCTCAGATGATGAGGTTTGTGGTTCAACTAATTTTTTTGAATTACTTAGAAATCTGGAATCAGCAGATGACAAATGGATTGATGATCTAAATGACAAACTAGAGGAATAATTAATCATGTACAGAAATGTAGATATTTATACGTATATGATGTGATTTGTATAGTTGTTATATTGCTTTTGAATATATATATATATATATATAACAAAAAGCGTTTTTACTATTTAACTCATTCGCTAACAAAACAATACGTGAGAAAAAAACTATTAACCAATTATACCAATTTATTTTCCAATAACTGCAAAGAATTTCTTTCTGTTATTATTACACTATTCTCACGAGAATCCGTTAACAATATTGCCTTCAAGAGATGGGGGAATTAAACGGATGAATAGATTTGATCTCTAGTTTCTGATAATGGCTCTTATGGATTGCCTGTCAATGAAGCATGTAAATGGCGACTGACAGGTTTGAAAAAACTCGAGTAAAATGTTCAACAGCTCAACTTGTTAATTAAGATAGCTATTATATTCCGCAACCCGTCAGCTACGCCATATAGATAATATTAAAATTTAATAACGACTATATTTCAATATTTTTAGATATATTTATACTAAATTCTAGTAATTTATCACATCATTGCCCCGTGTCCGGCCTAGGCATTAGTCACATCAGAAACTTCCCGGCCAAACATCTGTTTAATATTTGTTCAGACATCTGTAATTTTTAGATAATATTCCTTTTTTTAGCGACGGAGGCAATCACGTGAAAACACTTTTTTTGCTCAAACGATACCACTATAGTTCCTGGACAGCTATTCTCGTAATTTTTCCTGAATGGCAGGCCGAACTTAAATAACATAAATTACTGAACTCGTAACAATATCTTTCTCTTATCAGTTACTGCAGTTAAAAAATCCCCCTATTAAAGACAGAAAGACCTGAATCTTCAGGTCTTTCTGTCTTTCGTGAGCCCGCTATACTGTACCATAAAGGTACCTTAGGCAGAAATTACATACTTTTCCGAAACTCTACAGACATCGGAAAAATTACGTTTCCAACTGCTTCCGGAAATGATTTAGTATTTTTTCAAGGTTATAAACGATCTGATCCAGACATACAATAAATAAAATGTGAGCCCTATGCTAAACAGTCCATACAGAGTTATCATTACCAAATGATCTTTTATAAGAGTATTCACTATTGTTTCATTTATGGTCATTGGGTCAACGTTACCTTTTAACTCACTGAAAAGATAAATACCTGCACAAAAACCCAGCACTATAGATAAAACTGTAAAACCAACCCATATCCACAAGGCCACCACAACCCTGTTTTTGTCTTCATATAAACGCAGTTTGTCAAAGATCTCCTTAACCTTAACCATAGCAATAATAGAAACTATAAATGCTACAATACCGAGAAAAGAAATAAGTGTGGATACTATATACAAAACCAGAGAAGTAATCATCCATGTACGGCAGGTAGAAGCTTCCTTTTGGACATACATCATCATTCCGGCAGAATTCATGGCACCGTTGTAATTACTGTTCATATAGTTATTACTACCGGTGCTGTACCCGTTCTCGGAATATCCATTGTTGTAATTTCCCGCACTGATTGTTGAATACTCATTATTCGAGTCGTTATTATTTGAGTCGCCATTGTACATGGTAAAATATCCTTGTTATTAGAAAAAAAGTCTCATTACATCTGAACTTCACCTGTGACGTATCAGATAATGTCTGATTTTGAGATTATAACGGGATATTTCAACCTTAATCAATAATAAGCAGTCATACTTATTAATTCTTATGACAGAGCTTTCAGAAAAAAAAACAGTAAGGAACTCCGGAACACTGATTTAAGCAGCTGTTCTTCTCAGAAAAATGCTGTCATTATCTGCTAAAATTCATAATTATCATTATGAGTTTTATAATTTAATATCTGCTTTCCAGCTTAAGTTTTTTATATTCCGGCAGAAATCATAAACAGGAGAACAAACATGCCACCGGTAAAGGAACTTCTTTGCTCGCCACCTGCGCTATTTCTTCTGCCGGCTTTAATACATCTGGCTTCCGGATTGTACTTTTCCACCTTTTTCACCGCCCCCTGGTGGTATCCGGCTCCGCTGCTGTTTACTGCCGGAGCTATATTCGGATTATCCGCCGTGCTTAAATTTCACAAATCCCGCATAAGTCCGCTACCATGGCAGAACAACAGAACCAGACTCTTTACCGACGGAATATACGGCATAAGCCGGAATCCCATGTACGTATCGCTGCTTCTTTTACTTACCGGTTGCGGACTGCTTTCCTCAGCATATTTAATACCGCTGACACTTCCTCTCTTTGCCGGATGTATACATATGATCATAATTAAAGAGGAAAGAAACAATCTGCAAAATTTCGGTGATGAATATCTTGAATACTGCCGTAGGACCCGCAGATGGCTTTAATCCCTGTTAGAAAAATGGTTATTTCTCCATAGTAATTGTACTGTGGAACATCCTTTTCCAAAAAACGCACATCCGGAACTATTCATTCTCAATTTTTTCTTTTGACAAAAAATATATTGATCAATATCTAATTATTAGTAATAGATCACATATTTGAATTGTGTTTAATTTAAACAAACATAGCATGTGATGATGACGAACTTTGCACCAGAAGATCAGAACTTCCGGATGACTATATAAGTTCCGGCAGTAATCCATGTTCATCCTCTGACGGCGGTAAAAACGTTACCTGTCATTTTACAGGCTTTGTAAACACCGACAGAACCGGTCAGAGCGCCTCCGTTATTGATATTGAAAGCACCTCTCTCAATCTGGCGTCATTCACTTATGCCTCTGACAACAGCAACACCAACTGCATGAACGCGGTTCAGGGCGGTATCAGCGCTGTCATCTACCCGAATAACATCCTGCAGATTGAAATGATGTCTCCTAACGGAACCAGGGCATTAATCAAACCGGTGTACGCCAACTGGGATTTCAGTGCCAAAACACTCAAATCAAATCTCAGAGCCTCCGGATACAACAATAAATTCCTTGTAAATGTATCTGAATTCTTTACTGAAAAGGTGGTTGCAGACGGTATATTCACCGTGAAATTAAAGAGTAAATGCAATATCGACGTAGACACACTTAATCAAAATATCTACGTTTTACTGGGCGGCTATGCCGAACGGTAATATCTGATTCCGGAATATCTTCTTAAAAACATTATTCTCCGGTTTACCCGGACAATAATGTTTTTTTTCTTCATAGGACAATCCTCTATTTTTCCGTCATGGGCTGCATTTTTAAGACTATTTATAAACTTTTTTAATTTCAAAATGAATTAAAACAAGCTTAAAAAATGAATTCCTACTAATTTGTAGCAAATTCCTATCAGAACACTTGATTATCAAGATTAATCTGTAGTATCATTTATGACGCTTAAATTTACATATTTAATACTGATAATATTTATTAAAAAGAAGATAAACAACTATTCGATTTCACATACGGGATTTATAAGGATTTTTTATGAAAATTTCCACTAAGGGAAGATACGCTCTGCGTTTAATTATTGAGCTTGCCAAAGCCCCTGCCGGAGTTCCGGTAAGATTACGCGAGCTTGCAGAAAAACAGGAAATATCAGAAAAGTATTCAGAACAGATTATCAGTCTTCTGCGACGCGGTGGTATTGTACTAGCTAAAAGAGGTACTCAGGGCGGTTATGATCTGGCAAAGGATCCTAAAAAAATTACAGTTGGTGAAGTTCTACGCCTTACAGAAGGCGATCTTTCTCCGGTACCCTGTCTGGAAAACAACGGTGAACCGTGCGAACGTAAAAGTTCCTGCGCAACATACATGCTTTGGAGCAAATTAAAAGATGCTATCGACAGTGTAGTTGATAATATAACAATTGCCGACCTTGCTGAGCATGACAGTATAAACTTTAACGATATTATCATGGGTGCCAATATCTAGAATCCGGAAGGATATTTATCTAAAAGGTTCAAATCTCATTATTTTCCCCGGTCTTCTCCGGAGGGAAAATGTGTTCCGGAGGGAAAATATGTTCCTTTGTGTATCCTTTACGATTCAAGGACAGATAGAGAATTCTTCTAGTTCTACCACCAAAGGAAGCGTTTTGCTTCCGGAATACACCTGAAAAAGGCTGTACTCTGCTATAGTTCCGGTATATATGCTGTGACATGACAAAAGAAACAGCAGCTCCTGGATGTGTAGAATTTGTCAGCCAGTTCAGAAAACAATACCCACTGGTGTCCGGTACTTTCAAAAATGCTAGAAACATCTATGTTTTCTCAGCACATGCAACTCATACTGTCAGAAAAAAATCAAATCACCATATAATAATTTATAATAGTAAATAATAAGTATTAAGGAGTTACCGTTTTCTCATGACTGACATAATCAAACAGCAGCTGCTGACGGGGGAAAGAGCCCTTTTCAAAGCCAGAGATAAGGAAATCCGCCTGGCTACCTTTGCTGACGGAGAATCCCCTCTTAAAGAAAGCAGGGATATCAGACTGTTTAACAGTTCATTTAAATGGAAATATCCGCTGTGGTACAGCCAGAATATAGAACTTAAGGACTGTACTCTCTTTAAAGAGGCTCGTGCCGGCATCTGGTATACGGATGATCTTACCATGAACGACTGTATTGTTGAGGCCCCGAAGACCTTCCGGAGATGTCGCAACCTTGTTTTAAACAATGTCTCCATGGTCAACGCTGAAGAAACCCTGTGGCACTGTCAGAACGTTACCATCAACCGAGGTTCGGCCAAAGGCAACTATTTTGCCATGAACAGTAGCGATTTAAAGATAAGTGACTTCGAACTGATAGGCAATTACTCCTTTGACGGAGCTAAAAATATCGTTATAGATAATGCCAGAATGCTGTCAAAGGACTCTTTCTGGAATGCGGAGAACGTTGAAGTAAGAAACTCCTTTATTTCCGGTGAATATATCGGCTGGAACTCCAGAAACATCCGGTTCATCAACTGCATAATTGAAAGCCTTCAGGGGTTCTGCTACATCGATGAATTAACACTGGAGAACTGTAATCTCATCAATACCAATCTGGCGTTTGAATACTCCACCGTAAATGCTGACGTCAATACGATCATCGACAGCATCAAGAACCCTGTTGCCGGCAGAATTACCGCTAAAGACATTAAAGAGATTATTTTTGATGATCCGGAAAGATCCGATCCTCAAAAAACGGAAATTATCATAAAGAAATAGTTTTTACAATGATAATCCGGTAGATCCGCCGGATTTAAAAAACAACAGAAAAAGACTGTAGGCATGTGAGGCTTTTTCTGTAAAGAACAGCATATTTTCAGATACTCCGAAAAAAAAATCCGGACTTTTTCTACTGCAGGATACTGATTTACTATGGACACAAACAAGACCGGAAAACAGTTGAAGGCAATATTAGAAAGTACAGAACCGGTATCAGCCTCGGTTAAAACCAGACTGATACTGTCTATGGCCTTTCCTGCCATGTGTGCCCAGATATCCGTTATCCTTATGCACTATATAGACGCCTCCATGGTAGGAAGTCTGGGAGCAGGAGATTCAGCCGCCATAGGAATTATTGCCTCGATGATCTGGCTTATAGGCGGAGTATCCATGACCTTTATCATGGGCTTTACCATTCAGGTGGCTCAATGCATAGGGGCCGGTAAATATTTTAAGGCCCGCTCTATATCAGGAGCAGGATTCTTTGTACTGCTGTGCGTCAGTCTGCTGATTGCCTTTATAAGCACTGCCATCGCCGAAGTACTGCCGGTATGGCTGGGAGCACCTCCGGAAATATCCAGCAAATCAGCCATGTATTTTATGGTAAGCATTCTGGGGCTCCCCTTCATCATCATGAACGCCTATGCTGCAGGACTTCTTCAGGCCACCGGAAATATCAGGACCCCGAGTATGCTTAATATTCTGCTCTGTGTTCTGGATGTTCTTTTCAATTTTATCTTCATTTATCCGTCTCATGCCTTTACGGTTGCCGGAATAAATATTACCGTTCCAGGTTTTAATCTTGGAGTTACCGGTGCGGCTCTCGGCACGGTGACAGCGGAGGCTGTCGTTATGCTCATGATGCTCTGGGCGCTCCTTATAAAAAACGAACAGCTCCGTTTCAGAAGAGAAAAGCATATTATCGAAATCAGATGCCTTATCAGAGCGGTAAAACTCGCCTTTCCAGTAAGTCTTGATCATCTGGCATCAACCGGTGCCATGGTAGCTACAATAAAAATAGTGGCTCCTTTAGGCATAGTTTCCATTGCCTCACACAGCTTTGCCATCACCGCCGAATCATTCTGCTATATGATTGGCTACGGCACGGCTCGTGCCGCTTCATCAATCATCGGTCAGTGTATAGGAGCCAAAAGAAAGGATCTGGCATGGAGCTTTACCCTGATCATAACCGCCGTAGGTGTCGGACTTATGAGCACTGCAGGTGTCCTCATGTATATATTTGCCCCGGAACTTATGGGGCTGCTGTCACCGGATCCGGAAATAATAAAGTTAGGAACCGCCATCCTGCGTGTTGAAGCGTTTGCTGAACCTCTTTATGCCGCCAGCATTCTGATAAACGGGTGTTTCAGAGGAGCCGGAGACACCTTTATCCCCGGACTTATGAATATAGGATCCATGTGGCTGGTAAGAATTCCATTGTCTGTTATTCTCGCCATGTATCTGGGATTATACGGTGTATGGATTGCCATGGCTGTTGAACTCTGCTTCCGGGGACTTATCTTTATCGCCAGACTCCAAAGGAGAAAATGGCTTAATGCCTCGGATAAATGACGTGAAATAATTATAAAAAAGCAGCCGGAATTCCTAAAAAATTTTGAGAGAGAGACATTACTTTAACCAAAAAAATAAGTGCAGATAGAAATCATAGGAAGATTTACAGGTGATTAAATGTTTATGAAATAAGAGATACTGTTCCGGATGCAACGTTTTTTTCTCAGGGCTCCCCAAAGAAACACCGGCAAAAAATCATGGATATATATTCAACCAAACTAATGATTATATACACAGACAATGAATAGTTATAAATCAAATCCATTTAAAGCAGATTCCTTATTCCTCAAGCTATGGAAGTCATCAATTCTTGTATAGATACTAAGTTCTATATATAATTTCTGTCTGCCGGTTGATTCTGCGGATCCCGGAGGATTAATCCCGGACACAGAAGAGTATCCTTTTAATGCAAAAAGTAATTTCAGAATTACCGGAGTTTAAAAGGATTAATCCGGAAATAAAAAACATATGAACGCCCCGCCGTCCTGAACATACATCGTTTCCGGACGGAATGTAATAGAAGCGGATAATACAGACAATAAAGGAGTTTTCCATGAAAGAAGATAAAACAGATAACAGTTATCCTGATAATACCGGCCCGAAAAAATACCGCTATGACTTTGACAGGGTTATTGACCGGCGTAATACCAATTCCCTGAAATGGGAACTCAGACATCCGGACGAACTGCCTATGTGGGTGGCAGACATGGATTTTGCCGTCTGTCCTGAAATAAAAGAAGCAATTATTAGCAGGGCTCAGCACGGTATATTCGGATACAGTATCATTCCGGAGGAGTGGTATAAGGCTTACAGCAGCTGGTGGGAAAAACGCCACAGTTACCGGCCTCCTGAGAATTCACTGGTATTCTGCACCGGTGTTGTCCCTGCTCTCTCCAGTCTTGTCAGAAAACTGACCACTCCGGCTGAGAAGGTTCTTATTCAGACTCCGGTATACAATATTTTCTACAATTCCATCATCAATCAGGGGCGTTTCGTTCTCGAATCACCTCTTGTATGCAGGGATGACGGCAGCTATGAAATCGACTTCGACAGACTGGAGAAGGATTTATCCGACCCTCAGTGCACCATGATGTTTCTCTGCAATCCGCACAACCCTGTCGGAAAAATCTGGAGTCGTGAGGATCTTGCCCGTATCGGTGAGTTATGTCACCGTCACGGGGTGACTGTGGTTGCCGATGAAATCCACTGCGATTTAACCGTTCCCGGCAGAGAATACATTCCTTTTGCCTCAGTAAATGAAACCTGTGCTGACATATCCGTATCCTGCTGGGCTCCAAGCAAAACCTTTAATATTGCCGGGCTTAACACGGCTGCTGTAATGATTCCGAACCCGCGTCTCCGCTACAGGGCGGAAAGAGGTCTGAATACTGATGAATGTGCTGAACCAAATGCCTTCGCCGTGCAGGCGGCAGTTGCCGCCTTTACCCATGGTGCCGTCTGGCTTGATGAACTGCGAGACTATCTTTATGAAAACGCCAGGATGGTGTTCAGCCGCATAGAAAAAGAGCTTCCTTCAGTCACAGTAACCCGTCATGAGGCCACCTATCTCTTATGGATTAATGTCTCCGCCATAACGGAAGGCAGTGACCGGCTCGCTGCTTTTTTAAGAAGAAAATACCATCTGAGACTGAGTTCAGGGACACAGTACGGTCCAGGCGGTGAAAAATTCCTCAGACTTAATATCGCCTGCCCGAAAGCACTTCTTAACGAAGGTCTCAACCGTTTCATTGCCGGATGCCTCGATTTCACAGAGGATAAAAAAAGTAGCGACAGTGGAAGAAGTAATTAAAAATACAGACCTGTATTCTAATGACTTAAGGCTATCAATACCTGCATGCCGATCTGCATCATGGGCGGTTGATACAGGGGATTTTTTCAGGCAGCGTTCCCCTTATTTATAAAAAAACGCCCCTGATATTGTTTATGATATATACAATATCAGCTCAGAAACAGGCAATAGCGTGAATAAACAAGCATTTTGCAAGGGTTTTCAACTGATTCAATGGAAATTTGCGAGGTAAAACTCTATTATATCGGAACATGTCTGAAAGATAGAAAAAAACAACAGCTATCCTTCAGTCAAGGCTGCAGCTTACGCTCTTCAATGGCGTATTCTGACTGCAACTGATGTTTTTTAGCAGAATAACAAAAAAATACAGCTGCGTAACACAGGCACAACATACGGGCATATGAACTGAATCGTCCGAATGCTTAATGTTTAGCTAATTACATAGGACTTTATATCAAATATGAAATACTACAACGATGATCTTCTAACCTCTAATGATGAGGATTATGTTGAAAGAAAAAAGAAGGATTTAAAGAAGGCTTCCAAGGTCAAGGCTTCAGAAGTTTCATCATTAAGCAATGATGAACTCCTTAAATCAAATATTATCAGAGCATGGCGTCCATATCGCGGAAAGATCTACATTGATCCATGCTTCGAACGTTATTCGCTAAAGAAGTTTGATTTCTACAGTATCAGAAGCGTTATTGAAGAACGCTACTACTGCTTCCCTGAAGTAGAAAGCTTCACTCTTACTGACATCAACGATCCGTCTGAACATTACTGCTTCAACGGCTGTAAGGGCAATCTGAAGATCCGTGTCTGCTTTGTAAAACCGGGAATCATTGAGGATGAATCACTCAATCAGATGTTCTTCCTGGGTACCTACAGTGAATTTAATCTATGGGAGCTTGACACCGGAACCTACGGCAAGGTACTTGCCACTAAGCATGGTACCTATAAGTGCTACGTCCGTGACAGTCTTGCCCTCTTTGTCGGAACAGAGGAAGAGCAGTAACCGGCGGTCTCCGCATATCACCATGATACAAAAAATTCCCGGTGTTTGTAATGCTCCCATAAGTTGAATAAACATGCGTGGGCATTTCAGTTACCGGGATTTTTTTATCATTTTTCCATTTTTCCAGTCTTTACTTTTTGAATCTTCAACCTACTGCGATCCTCTATTCTGATATCCGTAATAACATTCCCGTTCCCCCGTACCTTTCCCGAAATCTTTTCTGCATGCGGTAATTTAACGATTATGGAATAAACAGGAAAGTAGTATAATAGCACCATGCTGCTGCTTAATTTTTTATCGGTTTCATCAGGATTTTCCGGTACATGCCGGAAAAATAAAAATCAGGTATCAGCTTAAACCGGCAGCAAAAACCCGCTTCCGGAACTGCATTCTGTTTCACTCTTAATCAAACTACAGCCGAGGTAAACATGAGAAAAACCCGACGTCAGCCGGCAGTCTTCAGGGATAAGGCCGTTGATCCTGCGGAAGCTCCGTTAATCATGGCCGAAACCCAAAAGGAAATCAGAAGATTAAGAAGCCGGGGACAGGAGGTAAAAGTAACCTCCGGAAGGATCCACGGCTGTAACAGATGCCGTGTCTGTACCGGTGCCTGTCCGACATGATGCTTTAAAAAAGCATGGAAATCCGTTAAAATTCGCTGATTCCGTACGTACGGCCGGAAGTTCCTGAAGTAACATCATAACCGAGTATATCCAATGTCTGATTTTAAATTTTACAGAACCATTTTTATTCTGTGTTTTGCGAGCTGTCTCGCCCCTCTTGCCACGGACATGTATCTTCCGTCTCTAACCAGCATTGCCGGGGAAATGCACACCTCCATAAATGACATGCAGCTTACCGTCAGCATATTCTTCGGTGGATTCGCCTTTGGTCAGCTTATCTATGGTCCCGTTTCCGATGCTCTCGGACGTAAAAAGATTATTCTTTTAGGAACTCTCATCTTCAGTCTGGCGTCTCTCGGGGCAACACTCACCACTGACTTCAAGGTGTTCTTTGCCATGAGACTCATGCAGGCTTTAGGCGGAGCCGCCGGTGCCGTTATTGTCAATGCGGTAATGAAGGATATCTTTAAGGGGACCCAGTTCAACCGGGCCATAAACATCTCCATGATTGCCATGAGTCTCGCCCCGCTGCTGGCTCCCACATTAGGCGGAATTCTAGCCTCCTTCGGCTGGAAATACTGTTTTTATCTGCTCCTTACCATCGGTGTGCTGATTATCTGCTGTATCGGCATCGGTATTCCTGAATCCCTGCCGAAAGAAAACAGACAGCCGCTTAATTTTATGGTTATGATAAACAACTACCGGAGAATTCTCACTCATCCCAGTGTCTGCGGTACGGTACTCGCCCAGGCTCTCAACTGTTCGGCAATGTTTGCCTTTATATCCGGTTCCTCAGCGGTATATATGAATATCTATGGTCTGGACAGCATGACCTTCGGGATAGTCTTTGCCATGAACATCATCTCTCTGATGATAGTGGTGGGGTTCACCGGCAGGCTGGTTAAAAGATTCGGGCTGCTGACTGCGTTTTTCGGGGCGCTGATATTCAGCTTTACCGGAAGCAGTCTGCTTCTCCTATCCGCTCTCATTGAGGTACAGCACATTGTATTTGTGATTATTCCGGTAGTCATGACTGTCTGCACTGTCGGACTTATAGGAGCTCTCAGCACCACCTATACTTTGGGAAAATTTCCGGAAATGACCGGAACAGCCTCCTCGGTTATGGGAAGTCTCCGCTTCGGTCTCGGGGCCCTCGCCGGGATTCTCTTTAATCTCATTCCGGGTAAATCCGTGGTTCCGATGGCCGGTACCATGTTCACCCTTTCCGCACTTGCTCTCATCATATTTATCATAAGCCGGAGATTCCGCCGAGAGGAGCAGAAAACTTCCGGAAACATCACTCGATAGAAGAGCTTACCATCCACTGTCATACAATCCGCCGTTCCTTTTTTAGGAACGGCATTACCAGCCTACATCAGCCGCATGTGCCAAAATTTGATATTATACTAACTTACAATCTTTCAATATTTTTTCAATTGCTTCCCATACCGCTAAAGATGGATTCTCTTGATAGTACGAAAATCCTTTATACTTATGCAGAAAATATCCACTTGCGACATTATTCTTCATTATATTTTTACTTCGTTCCACCGCCTTTATTACATCTGATAATGTAAGTTGATTAAGACATCGTTTGAAGTTGTCTTCATACTTATACTCATCCATGCTTTCAAATGTTTTGCTATATGCCCTATTAATGTATGATAAATAGTCCTTTCTATGTGTAAGGTGGGCAAAGCAATCTGTCTTATGTAAAACAATCCATAAATCAAAAGTAAAGTTACTATAACCAAACTTATAGACTATCTGTTTACCTAGTCCCATTGCCTTCTTCATTTGATCCATCGTATCCTTAAACAGCTTTACATGCCTGTCTTCCTCACTTTCATAGTCGGAAAAATGGTATATCTCTGTTTTTGATGTTGTCGACAAACCTTTCGCTCTCTTTAATGGATCTTTTTCTATTTTATAATCAATTACCACCTTAAACGCAGCTTTCTGTTGAATTAATTAAATCTTTTAACCACAGTAAATACCAATATTCAGTTTGCCCTTCTACACTAAAATAGTATTTTTTAGATTTTTTTCTATTCGCCATTATTCTCGTCCTTTGAAATTAAATCTTCAAATATAGGAGAGAAATCTATATTCTTTATAGCTCCATACTGGCTGACGAAATAATTTTTCATATAATCATCACCCTTTCGCACACCATTTTCTCCCGCTGTTCCGAAGTCGGATAATGAATAAATCTCGCTAAGATGTGAATTATCATCCTTTTCAACAAATTTGATTTCGTCACGTCTGAATATGTTGGAATTTAAAAAAATAGGATTATGCGTATTGAAAACTAGCTGTGCTTGTTTCTTATTTATATCATCATTGTGAAAGATACTGATTATACTCATCAAGGCTATTGGATGTATTGATGCATCAAATTCATCAACAATAAGTGTTCCTCCGGTAACTATAGCCCTTAATACCAGGGGAAATAAATTAATGAATCGAACAGTTCCAAATGACTCAAAAACATCAGCTAAAACTGCCTTAACTCTCAATTTATCATTTTTATCTTCAAAAATAGAACAAAGCTTCGCTTCACCGTCATCACCATTTGCGACATAAGCGACAGAATTAGAATTAATACCAAATGTCTTGGCAGCCTCGTTTATAGTTTTTTCAACAAAAATCGTTTTTTTCTGCGGATCAGAAAATCTTCTAATTAACTGAATTGTATCTGCTCTGTAGATAACCATGAATTTTTCAGTAAACCAATCCATTATTATCTTGGACATACTCTGAGAAATCAACAGCTTAAATCCATTTGAAAGAAATAATTCTTCCTCTGATAAACTCTGATTTGCAACTAAATTTATTGTATCAACATTGTCTATTGCTTGAGTTGATATATAAGATTTTAACTTCTTAAAATCACCAAATTTTACTTTATCTGTCCGCTCGAATACCATTTTGTCATTAATTGAAAGTTTCTCGTTCTTAACTGATCGTTGAGCGGTATCATCTAAAAACATTCCGAATAAAGCGCTTAGCTCATAGTCAAATTTTATTCCATTTTCAAGAAAAGAAATCCTGAAAGTTACAGGTTTTATTTCATCAAGATGATTATTAGGAATCAATTCTAAATTGTATACAGCCTTGTTAGGTGAATTCTGTTCCTCTGCATTACGAATATTTCCTCGCAAAACAATAGATCTCAACACATCCATAGCACCAATAATATTTGTCTTTCCAGAAGCATTCGGGCCATATATTACAGCAGAACACAAACCTTTCACGATATTCCTGCCTACTCTTTTCTTAAGAATGCTGTAATCTAATCCATGTTGTTTTGGTGCCGGTATCATGGAAAATTGGGCATTTTCTAAAAATGATTTATAGTTTTCTACTGAAAAATCAAGTAACATTTCGCCCCCCATTCTATATAAATAGTGAACATTAACATAGTATCACTCAATCTTAGTTTTGTTAAAAACTTTTTACTTTATTTTGCAATATTTTTGCAAAATAAAGTAATTTTATTTGCTTATATCTATATTATAGACATTATTTTGCAAAATATTCGTAATTTTTTTAATACCACTGAATAATTTAAAACTGCTTTTTTATCGCTTATTTTTTGATGTTTTTATTGCCTGCACGTTTACATTACATCCACCCGCTGAATTTCACATGATGAACGTAACACCGGTTATGCCATATTCACCATAATAAATAACCGGACAGTTCACATTCCTGAATATCAAATCATTTAAAAATCGTCTTATCAAATATTGAGCACATAAATAATTCTGGTTTTCGGATAATATTTTTGCAGATTGTCAGGCAGTAGCGCTGTTTTACCGCATTTTCACAGTTTTATATCAGAAAACCTCCGGTATGAATATAAAATCCGGGATTTTTCTGATAAAACCGGCTGCCGGCTTTTTTATATCTTTCACTGAGCAACCTACGGAGGTATCAGTCTTGAATATCAGAATAATTACTTCAGCCGTACTGGGTACGGTTTTATCATTTGCCCTTCCTGCAGCATCCTATGC
>JAEEGL011862941.1_pt1 | contig 29305 bp, 34 predicted proteins | sample 9134231 | NCBI WGS metagenome assembly JAEEGL01 (sample SAMN16246548, study PRJNA631951) | gut metagenome | biome: gut microbiome; feature: rumen; material: fiber-attached | host: Bos | place: Iran: Karaj | collected 2018-10 | reverse complement strand
TATGTGCTGTTATTTGTATACACTCTTAAACCATTTTGTGAACGATCTGTAAATATTCTTGCAAAAGACGATCCATTCATTCCTTCGCAAATCCTTCAATCTCCAGAGTCTGCTCTATACCATTCAAAACTAACTAATACTATATTATCAAAATTTACTCAGTCTGAAGGGTATTGGTAGTAACTTGATAAACCAGAAGACGACGGAAGATTCCCCGTAATTGTTGTATATTCAATGGGCACTATAGTCCCGCTATTTCCTAACATATCTTTTAATCTCCTACATAAAGTAATCCAACTCTAAAATCATGACCATATCATGTCGGAGAATTGGTATAGACGCGTAATCCATATTGATGAATTCCAACAAAATATTTATAGTAGGTGGAGCCATCAGTTCCAATTCCATGACGCCACCCATATCCGTCCATATAAATTTCAAGGGGTAAAACGATAATTTTGTTTATATCAGTTCATGTGCTTGGAAAATTATAATAAGCACTCCAACCTTCTGCGCTACTTAAAGTTCCATTAATCACTGTCATTTCAGTATTCGCATTTCGACAGTTTGTTGAACCAATCATTTATATCACCCCTTACTCCATATACATAAAGTTTGCTTGAAATGGCTGCCCAAGGTCATTTGCTTGATCGCAATATACTCTAAAACCAGAAGAAGAAATACTACCAAAAGATCGATAATATGCGGTTCCTCTGCGACCTTGACCAGCTCTCCAAGTTGTATCATTTGCTAAAATTTCAAGATTTAGTAAACGAATTTTACTTATATCTGTCCAACCATTCGGAAAAGAATAATAATTTGTTCAAGTTCCGCTTGTGGCTGGCATAGTTCCTAATATTATAAAATATACCGGAGGTTTATTAGATGCATTTGTTTTTCCTAACATTTTTATCCTCCTTTATTATACTACTGTATTAACATCGCCGCCCTTTGTTAACCCACTTCTGGAATAGAATTTACTATTTACAGTATCATAAAAACCAGTTACACTATCAGAGACCCTATAGCATGGAACCATATTCCTTACTAATGTTCCATTATCATAAATTTTTACTGTATCGTAAAATCTAACTCGACCATAAAGAGGAGTTGCTCGATGCGTACTGAAAAGATATAGTGTGTAAGGGGCAGTAAATGTGCCGTTAGTAGCTGTAATTGTTTTTAATGTTGTTCCGCTATCATTTTTAATAGTATAGACGTTTTTATTTGCATCAATGCGATAAGTAGTGTTTACGGCTACGCCCGTATATCCTAAACTACCATCTGCACCATATGTTTTATTATAGAAGTTCCAGTTAACGGTATTTGAATAAACATATGTTTCAAATGCTCTGCTATTATAGTTTTGTGCGGCTCCGAATCCGCCAGGATAGGTGTTGGTAATATTTGTCCATCTCAATCTTGCAGTTACACGAGTATTTTGATTTGGTGTAAATCCAGTATCAACATAAACATCTGAAGTATTTTGGACATAGCTTACTTGCTGATATGTCAAAGGCAAGAATTTAACAACAACCGTGGTTGTAGCTGTTTTTGTTACTCCACCATTTGTATAAGAGGCTGTAACCGTAATTGAGTTACCAACTGTTGATAAAGTCGTTGGCGACCAAGTGGCAGCAACATTGGCTGTTTTACTATTGGTATATGTTGCTCTAACGACTGCGCCAGCACTACTAAATGAAGTATTTTGTTTGTATGTCCTTGTGGTTGGTTGTGTAGTAATAGCGAGACTTGATAACGGGTTATTTAGCGTCATGGTTGTTGTATCGTCTTGTCCACCATATGTGGCGGTAACCGTTTCTGTTTTCGTTGTCGACGTATCAGTAATACTGCCTGTCGTGGGCGTCCATTCTGGCGAAACTGTTTTTGTTGTTCCATTTGTTAAAGTGGCGGTGATCACTGCACCTGTAAATGAATAAGTAGCATTTCCACTTGAATTGACTGTATAAGTTCTTGTGGTTGGTTGTGATGTGATTGCAATAGAAGTAACAGGGTTTGCCACATTAAGTACCAGTGGGACAGAAACGCCTCTAAATGTAGCATATGCTGTTACCGATTTTTCTTCATCATTATTAGTAATTGATGTGCTTGTTGGCGACCAAGTTGGGGTTACTACCTGAGTTACTCCATCTTTATAAATTGCTGTCACAACTGCCCCTGAGAAGTCAAAAGTAACATTTCCAGAGGAATTCACTGTATATCTTTTGGTAGGTTCGGTAGTAATCTCTAATCGGTCTATTTGTTTACTATGAACCAATTGATTCACTAAAATTCCAACTGCCATGATAACTACCTCGCTACAACTACTTGCACGCTTAAATTCTGTGTTAATGCAGATAATGAAGTAAAAGTAATGCTTCCTGTGTTAGATTCCGCTTTAATAATATCACCCCATGCAGCTGAGTCTGCTTGAGAGTTGCAAATACCCTGGCAAAACGGAATATCTGAAGCAAGCATCCAGTTAATTGAAACTGTTTGCACATAAACACCGTTAGATGCGGTCCAACCACCAGAAGCTAATGTAACTGTTGTATTTTGAGCCGAAATATTGTAACTTGAGGTTGTTGGTACTGTCGCAGCAGGAGGCGTAATAGCGATTGTTGGAATTGTAATTGCATCATTAGTTTTGCCCCAAATCTGAACGCCATTTGCAACTGTGTTTGCTACTGGTGCATAGTTACCAGATAACGCAGTATCTGTATCAAAAGTAACTTCAACACCATCATTAGCAGTAACACCAGTTGTGGTTAATGTCGCCATATATGGGAAACCAGCATATGTGGAGTTTGAGTTCCAGTTTGCTTCAGAAACAGTCATATTTCTAAAGTAATAGGTAGCTGAGTCGCCTTTTTCGCCTTGCGATCCTTTGGTTCCATTTTTAATCGTAAAAGTTGTTGTTGTATTATCACTTAATACCGCTGTAATAATATTATTTCCACCATCGGCATTTGATGTGGTTGTTTGTGTAATTGAAGTAATTCCTGCTTTAACTCCGCTATTTACCCACGTCTGTGTATTTGGATTATATGTATACCAAACACCATTTTGAATTCTTGGGAAATTTCCAATTGCTTCGGCTAAGTCGATTTGTGTTTGCATAGCAGATGTGCTTACCAATACAACAACATCAACGTTTGATGTTGGCGCAGTGCCGCAAGTAAATTGTAAAGCTAAACTCTGATTAGATACATCTGGTGTGGCATTGGCTAAAACAATGCCCGCTTTAGCATATTTTTCAGCAGTTTCCAACTGTGGAATTGCTAAATAGTCTGATGTAGCGATAGCATTAGATGATACTGTAACAGTTTGGGAGTTGCCTGACCAGCCAGAAGATGAAAGTGTGATACCAATCATTTCAATACCGCCAAAGCCGCCATCAGCGCCAATATCATATAAAGTGCCATCTAAATTTATTTGAGTAAGTTTAGTAGGCATTTTGTTTCCTCCTTTAACTCAAAATTATATTATAAAATAGTATAGTATTTTTATTTATGAGAAGCAAAATCGCCCTCTTTATATATTAAAAACCTACAATAGTTATTGTGAGGTTGTGTCCTGTTTAAGAAAGGGGTAGATTTTGTCTACCCCTTTAATAAATATATAAAAGTTCATATGTTCCATTATAGAACGAGCCTGGAGATGTGGTTTGCCGTCCGCTGGAGGACAGTGTTAATGTCGTTCCCGAATAGGTATATGAATAACCGCTTGTAATATTGGAGAATTGTCCATTATACATATACCACCTGTTCCCATTCGTATTCGTTCCATTGTATCGCATTGTTGCGACATAATAATAACGGGATGTTGAGCTTCTTGATAGTGTGCTAGTACATCTTACCCAAAAGGCTTTTGGAGCTCCGCTTAAATTTGTGAATGTTATGCTTGTGGCTGTTGCGGATGAATTTGTCGTTGTAGCAGTACCAATATGCCATGCTTCACCGCTTCCAGCTACATTAACTACCATTGATGCTAAATTTGTTACATCATATGTGCTATTGGTTGTAACGGTTTGACTTCCACTAACCAATTCACTAGCCGATACGGTGACGGCGGTGCCGCTTGGGGTTCCCGCAGAAACATAACCAGCAGTTACTGTGGCTTTTGGTGTAATAGAAATTTGATGATTAGAAACTGTACCTTTTGAGGCTGTTGGCGTAACAGAACCAGTACCAATAGCATTAACAACAACTTGGCTTAAAGCATTATAGCCAGAACCTGGCGTTACTGTCTGCGTAGCAGTTGAAGATGTAACAGTTTTAGATGTTGTAGTATAAGCATTAACTGTTACTTGGCTTAATCCATCATATGAAGTATCTGGTCTAACTGTTTGGGTAGCCGTAGAAGAAGTTACTGTTTTCGCCTGCAAATTTGGGGTTGATCCACCACCGCCACCAGTAGAGATTGCATTAATGGCACTTACAAAATCTTGGGGGTAAACCAAAGACGCGGTTGTGCCACCTTTTGTTCTAATTGCACTAGCAATTGAACCTAATTCTGTATCATTTGTTTTATATTCTGCCATTAGAAACTCACCCCCGATGCATTAGGTAAAGACGCTATAGTTTCTCCGATTGGTCCCATAACAGATACGTCTGAAGTGGTAAGAGAGGCGATAGTATTTGGAGTAAATACATTAACTCCTTTAACAGTAAATGCGGTACCTATTGTTGGCGCAGAGCCAGCAGTCCAAACATTGACTCCTTTAATTGTATATGTTGAAGTTGTTAACGATGTTGGTGTATTCTGCGTAAACACATTAACACCCTTAATAGTATATGTTGATGTAGTTAGTGAAGTAGGGGTATTTTGTGTAAATACATTAACCCCTTTAATTGTAACAGACGTTGTTGAAATAGTTGTCGCACTAAATTCATTTACACCTTTAATTGTATAAGATGTCGTAGATAATGTTGTCGGTTTATTTGCTGTAAATACATTAACGCCTTTAATGGTATAAGATGTTGTCGATAATGTTGTCGGCTTATTTGCCGTAAATACATTTACGCCTTTAATTGTATAACTCGTAGTTGATAATGTAGTAGGTTTATTTGCAGTAAATACATTTACACCTTTAATAGTATATGTTGTAGTTGTTAATGATTGCGCAGAAGTTAAATATAAAACTTGCCCTGAAACTGTTGCAGTAAACGAACTACCCGGACTATTTATGCCAGTGATCGTATACGTGCTTGTAGTTAAACTCGCCGCTGTGCCAGAGGTTGCGGTGCTTGAACTATAAACCGTATATGTACTTGTAGTTAGGCTCGCGGCGGTTCCTGCCGTTGCCGTACTTGAGCTATAAACTGTATAAGTACTGGTAGTTAAACTAGCGGCAGTACCAGCTGTTGCTGTACTAGAACTATAAACAGTATAGGTGCTTGTGGTTAATGCAGCTGCCGCTGTATTCATAGCTTCTAAATTGTTAATAGTGTATGTACTTGTTGTTAAACTTGCCTTAGATCCATCGGTAATAGCATTTATGCCTTTTACTGTATATGTGGTTGTTGTTAGACTTGCAGGTGTTCCATCAGTAATTGCGTTAATACCTTTTACCGTATAAGTGCTTGTTGTTAAAGAAGCTGCAGATCCAGCCGCAGTTACATTGGGAATTGTATATGTACTTGTAGTTAAACTTGAAGCAACTCCACCGCTAAAAGTAGAAACAGTTTTTACTGTTACTTCTGGTGAGGAAATGGCTTTAACTTTTCCACTTGTGCCATCCGCAGCAAGTAGTGCGCCATCAGTTAAGCTGTTATTTCCAGTATATAATGGCCCATCGATATTTCTTTGAATAACTGCAAAGTCATCATTAGATGTTGTTCCACCAGAAGCTACATCTTTGGTGCATATAATCATATCACCGACTTCACAGGCTTGACCAGCATATGTGCCAGCTGTTCCAACACGATAAACCCATCCAGCTTCTCTTGGGGTGGTCGGTAAAGAAATCATTCCTGTTCCACTGCCAACAACACCTTTAAAAGTCATGGATTCGGCATTGCCAATGTTAAAACCAACATCACATACCCAATATGTACCATCATATATAAATTCGTATGTGCGTCCACTAATTAAATAACCAGCAGAAGGTAAGTTATTAAGTTCACCGCCAATTAAAGTTTTAATAGCTTTAGCACCAGTATTATTAACATTAAGTTGTAATTGGTTAACTGCGGCGGTATTTGTATTATTGAATTTAACGGCAACAATAGAGCCTGGAGTTAAATAATTCGAATCAAAAGAACTACAAGTAACTGCCTTTACTGTTCCCGTTGCGGCTGTTGCGCAAGTGCCATATTGAATAGCACTTGCCCTAACACCAAAATTATTAGATGAGCCAAGAGGCTGTACTTGAGTAATTAAATTAGCCATTTAGATTTCCTCCTATGCTCTAAAGTGTAAAGGTTGCTGGAATGCCAGAGAATGTAAATGTAGCACCAGAACCTGTAAATGTTGCTTTTTGAATTGTTCCAGTTGGAGTAAACGAACCAGAAGAGCTCAGATTTTCCCCAATAAAAACAGCGGATAATGTGCCAACACTGCCAATGAATGAAGAAGTAACAGTTCCTGCTGGTGTATAAACAGTGGAAACTTCAAATGATGTCCCTTCTGCAGATGGAGAGAATGTTGTGCTTGTACCAGTAAACGCAAACTTGGCTTGTCCGCCATAGAAAGTGGCGCCGATTGAGGTTGGGAATGATCCAGAAGAACTCATATCTTCACCAGAAAAAGTTCCCGTTAAAATCGCGCCAGTACCACTGAATGTGCTTGTTATTGTACCAGCCGCTGTAACAGTTGCGGTACCCACAAAGCTGCCTTGCTCAACTGCGTGAGTTAATGTGGACTGTGTTCCAGAGAAAGTGAAGTTGGCGGCTGAGCCAGTAAATGTTGCTGTTGCAGATCCCTCTAAGGCAAAATTGTCGCCATCAAAAACAGAAACAATAGTTCCACTTGGCGTATAGTTTGCAGTACCAGTACCAGTTCCGATCGTAACTGTACCAGCTGGCTTAAAGTTACCAGATGCGGTAACTCCGCCTTGCTCAATAGAAACGCCAACGCTTGTTAATGCGTTTATTGCCACTGTCGACTGAGTTGGTAATGCACCTTGTGACCAAGAATAAGAAAGAATTTCATTGCTTACAGTCATTGTCAATGTCGGCAATGTTCCCATTCCCGTCATTGGATAAATGCTTGCGCTTGATGTGGTAACTGTTGCTGATACACCAGTTGTTTCACCACTAACAGTAACAGTACCAGTAGTTCCACTAAATATACCAACTAATCTAACCCCAGTCCCAGTAAATGTAGAAGTTACATTTCCTTCTGGTTTACCAGTAACCGAGACTGCCGTAATTGTAACGGATCCTTTTGGTGTATAAGTACCATTGCCAGTTGTATCAGTAGCTGTAATAGAACCTGCTGGCGTATATGTGTGTGCTCCAACAGAAATTCCAGTATTTTCGCCACTAATCGAGGCTGTAACGGGAGTGCCTGTAAACGTAGATGTTACTGTACCTTTTGGGGTATAGTTTGCTGTGCCAGATGCAGCAGTGCTAATAGTAATGCTTCCTGCTGGTTTGCCTTCAACAGTAATTTGAGTTGGGAAACCAGTTAAACCAATAGTACCAGTTGGAGTATAGTTACCGTTTGCATTTGTTGCTGTTCCAGTAATACTACCACCTGGGGTATAACTAAATGAGTTAATTTGTAAAGCGCCAGTTTCACCAGAGAAACTAATTGTTTCTGGAATTCCGGTAAAAACAGAAGTAACTGTACCTGTTGGAGTAAATGGATTAATTGATACTGTGCCAGCAGGTGTGCCTTCTACATTAACGGTGCCAGCCGCGCCATAAAATGATTGTGTGCTTAATGAACCGCCAGGCGTATAAGTAGGATTGTTTGTTGTTGCTGTTGCAATAATTGTTCCTGCTGGTGTATATGATAATTCAGCACCAACCTCGACTTTATTGATCAATGCCTCATAAACCGCACCAGAGGTAATTAAACTTGTGCTACTGGCAGTGCCACCGCTTGTAGTATCAATACCGCGAGTTGTAACTGCACTTGTACCATTTCCAATTAAAACTTGACCAGAAGCGAGTGATGTTGTGCCAGTACCACCATGAGAAACTGGAACCGTCCCGATAGAAATTGTTGTACCATTGGTAACTAAACCAGTATTACTATCAAATGTATAAGTAGTATCTGTAAATTTTGCGCCATCTGGAACATCTGCTTGAACGGTATGCCCGCCTACTGTTGCTGCATCACCAGAAATATCACCAGGAATTTTGCCATCAGTTCTAAAGTGATAAGCTACGCCGTCATAGTAGACTAGATATGTGCCAGCTGGTAAAGTATGATTTGTTGCACTTGACGGGTTACCATTGATATAAATGGGTTTAGCCCCCTTACTATTAACATTTAAAGTAATGGGACCCTGAACGTCATTGGCATTAGTTAATGTAACTATAATATAACTATTTGCTTTTAATACATAGCCAGTATGCGTAGCGGCTTTCGCTGTTGTTGTGCCTGTCGTAGCACAATACGTATCAGCAATACTATTTGTATTACTATTATAGTCAGCTCTGCGCCATGCCCCGTCAGCATATGTGAGTAAAATTACAGAGCCTTTTGCATAATGTGTTGTTGTTCTTGTAGTTCCAGTTGTATACACTGGATAAGCTGAAGTTGTGCTAGAACTTAAATCCAATGCCAAAGTTGCACTACCAGTACCAGTTTGTGTTAAATAATATGCAATGGTTAAACCATTGTATAATTGGCTAACGGTAGATAGGCTGCCTGTTCATGCACCTGTTGTTGTAGTTTGCGTTCCTACAACATAGTAAATACCTTGGACTCCGTCTCCAATATCACGCATCATGTGAGTATGCCCAACTTCGGCTTTTGTGTTGTTTAACTCAGCCATTGTGGCGCTTTCAATTTCAATACGATAGATATGTTTTCCATCTACAACGCCATCAGAATAATAATATCCTGGAGCTGTATCAGATTGAACATCGATATAAAATCTACCGTCATCTGGCGTAAAGTAGGCATAGCCATCAACAAATGGTTGGTTATCTAAATTCGTAGATGAGCCTCTTAATACTTTAAAAAGAGCCATTGTTTTCTCCTTTCCAAAAAAAATAACCCCTTGGAACTTGTCCAAGGGGGTCAGTAATTACGCATAGCTATCGCTAAATATATTTCCAATTGCGTATCTTACTGACCAATGGAAAAATTCTTATTTTGTTGTTCTATAGATTTTAGAAAATCGGAATATAGTGTTAAACTATTTTGTCCGTTGTTATTTAGCATATCTACAAACCATTCATTGAAGCTTTCTTTTAAGAAACCTTTCGGGAATACGCCATCTTTATAGGCGCCTTCAATGGTATCATTCCAAATTTTTTGTAATGTTTGGGGATCATACTGATTAAATAATAACTCTCCTCGATCTGTCCAAAGCCATCTGAGCCAATTACAAACATCAAGCCAATATTCATTTCCAATTTGCATTAACCAAGGTGCGGTATGGGCAAAAGTGAAGGTATTAAAAAGACAGCAAGTAAAATAAAATCTCGCATCAGCTAAATGCCCGCGTTGTACCAGTTCATCGCAAACAAGCCCAATTACATTGAGCGAATCGTGATAATTCTTAATTGAGAAGTTCTCTTGGTGCGTTACTGAATTGGGATTACTTTTCCATATATAAGTATATTGGGGAAGCATTTTTACAGTACCAGCGCAAGAATGAGCTAAAAAACTGAAATAAACATCTTCATGGTAGCTTACGCTTTCATTAAAACGAATATTGTTTTCATTTAAATATGCTAATCTATATGCTTTTCCATGAATAAACGGGTGAATAATTTTTTGACTTTCGCTAAATACTAATTTACCAGTAGGCAAGAAGCCTTCGGTATAAAAATATGAAACCAGTTCGTCAAATTCGCCTTGTTCTGCTGAATGTAAAATTGAAAATAGCGCGACTGCGCTGCAGAACATATCATCAGCATCACAAAACATAATGTAATCCGCATCGGCATAATTAAGCAAAGCATTACGGGTGCCCGCAATACCACGATGTGGATCTTTATGATACTCTATTGGAAAAGAATATTTATTTAAAAAACTTTTTTTAAGATGAACGTCGCTCCCGTCATTTACAATAATAACTTTTACTGTATTTGGGAGATCTAAACCTTGCTGTACATTGATACTATTTAAAAGGTTTTTAATTACATTTTCATCTTCTTTGTACTGTGGAACTAAAATTTGTAATGTCATAGTTATTTCACCTCATTACAATAAATATACTATAAAAAACAAAAAAAGGCAAGTCAATAAGACTTGCCTTTTTAATTAATCTGTAATAATTTGACAGAAACCTTGTTTTGGGAAAGCGCCATATGCTGGAAGGTATTCATGCTTTTCTGTTAATTCATTTTTAACATCTGAAGAAATATATAAAGTGCTTTGTGACATATAAACTGCATAGTCTAATTTTCCGTATGAATATGTAAATTCTGGTAAAGTACAAAGCCGCACTATACTTCCTTTATAAAATGCCATCGGCGACATTCCACTTAGAATTAATTTCCCGTCAAGGAAAACCATAGTTCCATTAGATCTAATGAGCGAAAAAGCGCATTGACCAGAAGTGGAAAGGTTTCCTCCATTTGTAACAAGATTAATTGCGTTTATATCTTTTAATGATAATGCCGTATTATAACTTTCAATATCGCCATTTATGAAAGTAATTGCATTTAAATCTAAAAGCGAATTTAAAATGGTAAATTTTCCTTGTAAACTAATTCTAACAACGCCAAAATCATCAACATTTTGTAAAGTCCAATTTACATTAGATACTTTTGAAATCGGCATAACATAGTTTCCGCCATATAATGAAAATACAATATCATTAGTTGGGTGAGTTAATGCTTCTTCAACTGCCCTTTGTAATGTTTTGTATGCGCGATTTGCATCAAATCCATCGTTGTCATCATTTCCATTAACAGCATCAATAAACAATCCAATTGTATCATTGGATACTGGTTTATTTTTGATTTCCTCAGAAATATTATCAATCATATCGCTTAAAAGATGAATTGAACTGCGATGCGCTAAAACCTCATCTGTTACTTCTTGAATAGTAGAATTTATATCCCCCATATCAGATTCTAAACTGTTGATTGATTTTTCTAAATTATTAACTGTTTTTGTTAATTCATCTATTTTGCTATCATCGGTAGGTAATTCTGCCGATAAAGAACTAATCGCACTATTGGTTTTAGAAATTTCATTAGATAAATTTTCAATTAAAGGAGAAACAATCTCTTCTATATACGGCTGGACATCCTCAATAACCAGCCCTTCGTTTGGCATGGCTTTTGTGGCATTTGGTACGATAGTTTCTGGGTGATATCTATCTATACGTTCATTTACAGCCTCAATTCTCTCTTGAAGAAAAGTAAGTTTTACCCCATATACATCACGGATATCTTCTCTAATTATATTACCAACAGACCCTGTTAATGTCTCCTGCATTCTATTCCATTCATCTACCCATAGATCTGGGAAAGCAGATGTTGTAATATAATTACTAAAATTATTACTTAAACTTGATATATTTTCATTATAATCCGATCTGGTTACATAACCGCTTAATGTGCTTGTTAATTGATCTTGAGTTACTAATTGGCTAATAGTAGAGGTTGTACGAATTACTTCTGTCTTAAAATCGTCAATAGCTGCAACAATTGTTTTTGGATATACAATTTGGTGTTCGCTATCATACATATATTTTATATTGTCTGCCATTCCTTTTGCTCCTTTGCTTTAAAAGTTATGACTACTCCTCATCTGGCAAATCGGGAATTGCACCAATTACTTTTTTATCAAGAATAAAGCCATCGGCTGTCATTAAAATAACTATTTGCATATCGCGAGTTGCGGCGGTAGTACAAATTTCACCCCAGGCGGTTGCAAAAGCGGCTGTTGCTGCGAGCAATGCCGCGTCAATATTATCACTATATGCGGCTGCATGAGAGTCAAATACTTTTGGATAACCAGAAGCCATTGGCACATATCCGCCCACACTGGCTCCTAAAACTTTTTTATGAACTTCAAAAATTTGTCTTTCCATACTTTATAAAATCCTCCTACTGGATTAAAGAAAATAATAATTTTAATTCTGTCGCCACATCAGTTGCAGCAACATTTGTTCCTACGGTTATCGCTGTATTTTTGGCAATTGCCGCAGTGACTTTATATAATAAACCGTTAAGCATTAAATAATCGCCCACATCGTAGTTTTGACTTGCTTTACTACTACTGGTTTCAACTGGGGCAATATTTGCCATTTTAGTTTGAACAAAAGCGGTAGTCGCGAGTCGATCGCTATTTACGGCTACTCCAACTGTTGGTGCCGTAGGTGATCCAATGAAAGCTGGAGAAGTAATGTCTGCTTTTTCGTCAATTGCTGAGGCGGCGTGTTGCCATGCTTGTACATCAGACTCAAGGAAATCGGTTTCGCCAAAAGTAATGCCACTTTCAACTGTAAGGTGACTTACTCCAAATGTTTCTGCATAATATGTAAAGCCTACAATCACACCAGTATTGGTTTTAATATAGTTAATATGATAAAACATTGGTATAGTTAGCGGCGTTATATCATATTCAACAACATCTTCACTATCTAATTGATAAACAACCTCTGCACCAATTGATGGAGTTGTGCCTTCGGCATATACGTCTCTATCAGAAACCCACCCATCTGGTAAGGTTTCTCCATTATAAGATGCTATATGACCAGTAGTGACATAAATTTTCCCTAAAATTGGGTTATATTTAAATCCGTATACATCACCAGCTGCAGCGGGTACTGTTACAGTATATTCATCTGCATCTTCATATGTATCATCTGGAGATACTTGAAATGATGCGCTTGTAATTGCTGTAAAAGGCGTGATATAATAGGGATAATATTTTGCTGGAGCACCAACACTAATCATCACATCAGTATCTTCTACGCCCCAAGATACTCTTACATAAGCTCCATTTGAAGGTACAATCCCATGAGTGCTCCAATGGTCTCCAACTTTTAAACTGCCAGCAAAACTAATTTGTTTAATCCAAGTTTGATTTGCACTATATACATGAAGACGACGGTTAATACTGGACGAATTGGTTGGTCCGATAGTGCCAGTATAATATATATCGTCCCCTGGTGATACCGGAATAAAATCGCCCACTTTGTCATTTGCATTATTAGAAAGTTGCCCATTAGAGCCAATATAAAATCCTGGAGTAAATGTATTAATATCTAATAAGTTAATTGTTCTAATTTGTTCAGAAATATGCGGTTGCTCAATAATTTCTAAATCGAGCATATTTTGTTCTTTTGCGTTTATTACGTGTGTTTCGGAAGCATATATATCAGAAAGAATTATCGTCATATTTGGATTCATATTGTCTATTATTCGTTTGTCTGTCGATGACATCAACCCATTTCTTTCTGGCGTTGCTAAAGGCAGATTTGCTATTGCATCTTCTCTCATATCTTCAATAGCACTTCTTGCTTCGGCATCTTTTAGATTATATGTTGTTCCATTTAGCCTGATTTTTGAAAGGTCTGCCATAAATGCATACCTCCTTTATAAAACTGTATTTATAACTAAAGTATCATTATCAATTTCATATTGATTATTGTCAGTAAAAGGTAAATCATTTACTTTTGTTTTTCCATCTCCAATTTTGATCCCATTTGGTTCAAAATCAGTATATATAATTATCTCTTTGTCTTTTGGTATAAAGTTTTTTGCTTTACGCCAATTTTCAGAGGTATCTTTTTTAATAATTGTGTTTTCCTTAATCATGAGAACCTCTCATAACAAAAAATCGGGTAGAGGATATAATAATCCTCTACCCGAGAAAAAATTATATCCTCTATCGTTTCAAAAGTCTATAACTTATTTTACTAAAAAATTTCTATCGTTTCAAGAAATTTGGGATTTTTATTACGCATTAACTCCAAAAGTAACATTTGCTGTTTTTTCAGAGCTATTGAAGGTTACGCTAATTGTCTGAGCAGAAACTGTGACTGCACCGTCTGTGCCAGCAGCAGAAACTGTGGTAGCAACTGTCGGGGTAACACTCTTAGAAGCGCCAGAGAAGGTTGCTGTAAATGTCGGCTGAGTCATTGTAGCATCTGTTGCAGAATATGTTGGGGTTGCAGAAAGAACAACGCCATCACCAGAGAAAGAAGCTGTTGCAGAAGCGCTTGTAATACCAGTGACAACACTGACAGAACCGAATGTCGGTAAGGAACCACTCAGAACTGGAGCTGTGTATGTAACTGCGCCAGCAGCTGTAACTGCACTTGCTGTAGAAGCAGAGGCGATAATAAGTGTTTCATTATCCTCGCCAGTACCAACAGAAGCAATCATTCCTTCTGTTGCGAAAGCGGCTAATGTGTCTTGTGCCTGAGAAACTGAACCATCGGTTAACTGGTACGCTTGTCCCTGATCAGTGACAGAGGCGGCAGAACCGGTTGCAGGAGTAACAGTAACGTTAGTAATGGAAACACTACCAGCGGGTGTGTAGTTTGCAAGTGCGCCTTCGGCAGGAGCAGCAGCAGCAACTGTAACACCAGTTGTTTTATCATAACTTGCAGCAGCGGCCGTAGCAGCAGAAACCTCAACAGAACCAGCTGGGGTTACATCGAGAGAATCATATGTTGCTGGAACAGAAACCGCTGTAGAAGCGACATTATAAGAACCAGCTGCGGCAGCAGAAATATCGTTAATGCTATCAACAGTTGTAATAGCAACGCTACCGTTGTCTTTATAAGCAAGAGCTTTTAAACCAAGAGCGGCTTGTAATTCTGCAACCGTAATGTTGTCCTGCATATCAATGCCAGCGATTTGCTGCGTTTTAACGACATATGCGTTCTCGGAGCCAATCTCTCTCCAACCTGTGCCGTCATATAACCATTCAGATCCATCTGACTCAACAACGAAGTCACCAGCTTCTGGATTTGCAACATCCTCATGATCGGAAGCAGAAAGAAGATTTAAAGCTTCACCAATATCTCCAAGTACGTCATTAACATAATCATATACTAAGCCAGCGTCAACTAAGCCAGTACCATTCTCAGCAATAGTTAATGCTTTGTCTAAGGTTACAACATTGCCAAATGTGTCTAAAATAGCACGAACATCTGCATCCTTCAGATAATAAGTAGTATTTCCTAACCTTACTTTAGAAAGAACAGGGGTATGTGTATAAGACTGTGCCATAATTGTAATTTCCTCCTAATTTTTGTTTTTTATTCTAATATAAGTAATTCTTCTTGAGAGTCTACGTCCATTTTAATGCGCTGATTTAATTCATCAGTGATGCTCTTTTGTGTCATAGTGCCATCTACATTTTGCCCAGTTGAATTATAAAGTTTCATAACTCCTGGTGTTGCACTACTGGCTACTTCAAGTATTCCATCAATTAAAATATATTGCTCTCCATTGAAGTAATAAATATGCCTTGTGTTTTTATCTATATATATTTTATTTATCATACCAACAGCAGGCGTAGCTTTGGTAATATCTCTATAAAATATGCCATTTTCATAGTACCCTTGTTGAACTGTGTTTCTGATATCTTCATCAGTAAATGCCAATTCGGCGTAGGTACTTACGCCATTTCCAACTTTTGCTCTTAGACCATCTCTTGCCGTGTCAACTAAAACGACTTCGCCATTAGCAGGAACAAAAGTATTTTTAATTCGTTCAAAATTATAGTCGTTATCTCTGCGAAGGCGAATAACAGACTCAAATGTATGTCGTGCCATTATTCATGCTCCTCCTCATCAATAACATCAGTTGCAGAACCGCCGTAAATTTCCATGTTAGCGAGGCTCTGCTCAAGCGAGGCAATGCGAGCATTTAACGCATCTACCTCGCTTTGAGACGCTTTTTTATCTAACTCTTCTAATATTCTGGTCCACAGAGTAGTCACGCCTGTTTGGTCTAAGAACTTTTGAATTCTACTTGTAGCCATATATCATTACCTCGCGATTACGCTTGTTCTGTTGTGTCTGGAAGATCGTGATTCGCGTCGGATCTGTGGTCAATGATGTTTGGTTCTGCTTCGTCTGTAATTACCTCGATATTGCCTGCTGCGCCATTAAGTACCATATCTCTACCGATTTCAATCTGTAATGAATCCATCGCTGGATATTTACTATTTTTATCATAAACAACAGCTGCGCAAGGAACAACAACACGAGAATCACCAACCTTACCAACAGTAAGTGTATCGTGAGCTGTAGTTTCAATTTCACCACCAAGCAGTTTTGTTAAACCACCACGGCAAACAACGCCAGCACCACCATTAGCAGTAATCTTACCACCTGTCATGGTGAATGTTCCGCTATTGGGCATATACACGCCGCAGGCAACATAGCCAGCAGATTCAATGTTGGCAACTAACTCACCGCCAGTCATGACGATATTTACATCGCCCTGTCCAGCTGTACCATTACCCATGATTGGGCCGTTGTCAAGACCAATAATTTTACCACCGTTGATTTCAACTGAAGCACCAGTAGTAACTAAAATACCAGACTCTTGTGCTGTAACTTCGCCATCGTTCATAACAACTTTTGAATTTGCTCCGGTTGCGCTAATAGCAACATCGCCAGAAACAACTTCTGCACCTTCGCCGAGTGTAATTGTACCACCATTAACGGCAGCAAGAGCGCGTTTAGAAGCATTAATTGTACCATTCTGGATATGCAGCTCACCACTGACATAAATACCAGGGGTACTGCCCGCTGTAGTGAGATCTAATTCTTGTCCGCCAAGATCCAAAGTAATGGATTTTGCTTGCGGGATCTGAATAATTGTTGTACCAAGATCGACATTTTCCTCTAATGTGATAGAGCCAACGTCCGGGATCTTTGTAAATGCATTAAGAACTTCGTCTTTATCTGCCGCAATATATTTATTATAATGCATTTCATCATAAACTCTGCGGCAAATTTCTTTGACTTCTGCTGGTGTTAATGCGGGGACTTCGCTCTCTTCAAGAGCAACAATGCGTCCGATCATATCTTCGGCGCGTCCCTCATCATTAGAAATATAATCAGCAACCTCTTTTAAGGTGTCGTAGGCTTCTGGTGCACCATCGAGCAATTCCTGAACCGCTGCACCAATACGAGCTTCTTCGCCAGCCGCATCTGCCTCAAGAGCTGAAATTCTGTCCAATGTAGCCTGGTCAACCCCAGCATTTTGCAGAGCTTCAATGTCTTCCTGCATGCCTTCGATAGCGGCTTCCATTCCAGCCTTATCTAAGTCATAGTCCTCTTGGTGTGCAAAGGTAAGATGAATTTGTTCCCATAGTGTTTTAACGCCCTGTTTGTCTAAAAACTTATCAGCCATAGGTTAATTATTCTCCTTCCGTTTGATTAAATATATCCATTAATTCTGCGTCGGAAATTGCGATTGGCGCATCTTTCCAATCGAGTCCCTCCTGGCTTTTATGAGGGATCTGCCCTATTTGAGCATCAGAATAACCATATAATTTTAAAGTGTCGTCTTCAAGGGCAACACTTTTTCCGTCTGTTTTTATTTGAAAAGAGCCGCCAAAGTATGGAAGATTATTCCAATCTTTAACGCCATCTCCAATTTTCAATCTATTTGTATCTTTTTCAAAACCCGGCTCGCCATATTTTAATGTGGGGTTTACTCGTTCCCATGCCGCTGCGGTGCCACGTCTTAATAAAATGGTAATTATTTTGCCCATTAGATTACCTCCCCGCCATCAACTTCAGTGATGTCATCATCGTCGTCGCCACCAGGAGTATCTCCACCTTGGTCACCACCATCATCGCCGCCCTGATCACCGCCATCGTCACTGCCACCACCACCGGATGAACCGCCGCTGACTTTTTTCCACTCTTGTTTACTATTTAAAACATATACATCACCAGTACTAATTACTAAGCATGAACTGCCAACGTGTGCATCTTTAGGGAGTTCGGATAAACCGGATTCATCATCTATGATAAACTTTTTGATACCATAGGTAATTTTATTGCTATTTGCATAAATAAAAACTTTTGCCGCTGATTCTGCCATTCCCGATTCTCCTTTCTCAAAAATTTCTATTTCTCATATCTAATGCAAAAAGGGCGAACTTGTTTAACAAGTTCTGCCCTAAAATAAATCGTCCCATCTGTATTTTTTACCAGGCTCTGTGCGCAATCCCCACTGCTCATTGGGACGGGGAATTGTTATTATACTGTGTTCATCAAATTGATTTATATAACAAATTTCAATTAAAGTTTGTTTAAATTCAACATAAACCAACTTTTTTTCGAATGGTTCTAAAAAATTTTTCAACCAGTAGGCTTCAGTAGCTTTTAGGGGGCCTACATCTTCATATATTTCAATAATTTTATCATCTGAACATAAATCATATTCGGAATAAGATTCCGCCAGATCGTTGAGAAAGAACTCCTCTTTATCATTCATATAAGAAAGATATTCTTTATTCCAATAGTAGCGATCAAGTTTATTTTGAAAGTTTATTGCTTTTGGATAAATACCTGTTCTTAATAAATCTAAAAACTCAATAAAACTAATCTTCTTTGGGTTCATCGTCTTTTTTAATCACCGTTGCGAGAAAATCATTCCATTCCTCGTCAGTCATCATGGTTAATGTCCGCTCTTCTTCCCAAGCGTCATCTTTTAATTCAAGATATTCTTTTTCCCAATCAAAAGGTTTTGGCATAGTTTTTTCTTCCATATTATTCAATCCCCATAATATCTAAATTTCTGCCTAAGAAATTAAGCAAACGACTTTCGTCTTCTCTTAAATCGCAGAAAAGTTCCAATTCATCGCCATGTTCGCCCAAAAGTGCGGCTACTGCAAGATATTGATTTAATTTTGATTTAAGATTGTAAATGTCACCATAAATGGAGCGAAGATATACTTGTCCTTGACAATTATCAATTTCATTTAAAAAATCTTCAATTTGTTTTGCATTTGTAAACTTCATTTTAAAATCTCCTTTCTTATTATTAGTATACTATAAAAAATCGTATAAATCAAAATAAGGAAGATAAAAATCTTCCTTATTTTGTCACTTCTACGGGAGGTCTGTACAGAAATGAACACCCTGCGTTTCACCAAGTAGCTCTTTCGCGAGATCCTGATACAGCGTGGAGCAATTACCATTCACATCACCGAGATCATCATTGTAGAACTGAACAACTTTGTTCTTAAATACGAAATAATGGATCGGATTGGACTGCAGAATATCTGTGCTAACCGCATATGAGAAAGCGGGGTTGCCATTGAAGGCATCGCGGAGCAGGCTCATCTTGGTTGGGGTTGCATTAGCAGGAATTACTGTGATTTTAAGGGCGACATTACCAAAAGCAACCACTTCTGGGAGCAGCTGTGTAAGTGCATCGGCCTTAACGGCATTCTCTACATACATTTTAACACTAACATCATCTTCATCGAAGACGAGCTTAATGTCTGGATCTTCACCGAAAAGTGCCTCAAGTTTACGATAATAAACTATCCAAGGTGACGAAAGTTTCACGTTGTCTGTCATTTTGTGTTCTCCTTTTTCTATTGGTTTTTGCCTGGTGGAGATGGTCGGTTCTGCCCCGACGTCCGAACAAGAGCGCTTTGGCTTTAATGCTCGTCGAAACTATTCACATCCCCGTATGGTACTCCACCAAAGAGTTGAACTTTAGTCTATCGCTTATAAGGCGATTGCTCTGACCATTGAGCTAGTGGAGCATAAAAGCCGCAAGAAGGAGTTGAACCTTCGCTTCTCCTTTAGAAGGGAGTACTCTCTATCCTGAGTTATTGCGGCCTGTGGCGCCGTGCACAAGATTTGAACTTGCAAGCCTTTTACAGCCAACTGATTTCAAGTCAGCTCCCTCACCACCCGGACACACGGCATATGGTGGAGAATAAGGGGATCGAACCCTCGACCTCGAGTTTGCAAAACTCGCGCTCTCCCAACTGAGCTAATTCCCCATATTGGCGCAGCAGGTGAGATTTGAACTCACGCTACGATTGCTCGTACTAACGCCTTAGCAGAGCGCCCTCTTTAGCCTCTTGAGTACTGCTGCTTATTTATTCTTATTCAGAACTAAAAAATTAAGTCCATAAAGCCAAATATCTTTATCATCAATTTTAAAGTGATAAATTTCTCCGTCACGTTCCATTGATAGGGATACCCCATGAAACATTTCTAAAGGATTTTGACTTGCTGAAAAGATTACTAAAATCCTTTCAGAATTGACGTAGACTTCATTGGCTTTTTTCTGCCAAAGCATACCAAAATCTAATGAAGCAGAAGTTCTTTGGATCTCTGTATCATAAGTCAAAAAATTTGTACCAGACAAAATAATTGTACGGTTTGACGCGTTTATAGAAACCCATCTGTTTAAATTATCATATCTCACTTCTGGTTCATTAAATTCAAATTCAACGCTTTTTATACCCTCATCTGTGTATAAGACAACTTTTTTCATTCAAACAAGACCTTTTTTAATTCTATGAATATTATAACACAAAATTAAAAAAATGTCAATAAAAAAGATAAGGGGTAGTGACTACATGGTCACTACCCTGTCATATCTTTCACTCATTAGAGTGCGGAGCATTACTTCCATCGGGTTAATCGTCTGTTTCACAACAGTCTTTGTTTCTCCGGCTTCAGTAACGATTTCTTCGGTAACATAATCTGTTCCACGAATAACCGCCTCAAAGAGTGAGGGGGAGTAGCCAGATACCATTGCTACATTTTCGCCCTCAAATCTCTCTTGAAACATTCCGCACTTGGAAGCACGGACATTCCAATAGACGATAGCAGGCATGGTGTAACCGGCATCGGCAAACCTCTGTTTCATGTGCTGCATAAAGGTTGCTCTCGGTTTGCTTGACCAACCATTGGATCTTGCCCTGTCAAACTGCATATCAGAGATGATATATAATTTTGACGGGAGATCTTCTTGCGGCAGATTGTCTGCTTCTGCAGCCTCAAGAATCAGATCGAATACCGCTTCAAGATCAGTATTCATACCCCAGTCTGAACGCTCCATAAGATGCACTTTATCGATGACATTGTCACCAACAATATGCTGTAATTGTGGATGCTCGCTGAAAGTAATGAAGTGGTCTTTGAAGGGGCCCTTCGCTTTGTCAGCACAGTAAAGTCCAAGTGAAATTGCCACTTCCATTGGAGTTCCAAGCATTGATCCAGATACGTCAACGACGCACAGACCAGTTTCTTCGGTATCCCCAAAGTAGTTCGGTAATGCTTTCCACATTGCGTCCAGGAGATATACATCAACAAGGTTCTTTGGCTTATAAGGAAGCTCATTGACCTTATGGATAATATCAACTGGGAACAATGTATTGGCATTTACTTTTGCTTTGCCAGCAGCAAGTTCTTTTAAATAGTCAAGGTACTTTTCTGATACGTGTCTATAAAACGCATCTCTGTAGATCATCGCGGCACGAGAAGGAAGTTTATCGAACTGAATCTCATTCCAACGATTCTGCGACATCAGCGTTTCAACGATGTTGATTCGTCTACGCAGCATGACCAGGATTTTTCTGTACTTGCGAGGGGTAAAGCCTAATCCTTCCGCAATTTTGCGAGCAAGATTACGGCTTGTTTTGCTTGAGGTATTCTCAGACGGCAGCCACTTAGCCAACATTGACGGAGTTTCAGATTTAATATCCTCAGCTAAAACGCCGCGGATCCAATCATATACACTCTGCTCAAGTGTTGTGTCAAGCAGACACAGTACGTCATCGCCTCTTCCGAAGAAAAGGAAGTTATCCAAGTTAGCAAGGATTAACTTTGGAGATTTATCCGCCAAGTCTTTGATAATTACTCGGAAGACTCGACGCATTCCCTGTCCGCCTCGAATATCTCTCATATAGAAGAGCAGCCGCATTGCAAGCTCTTGGCTTTCATTAAAAGCACGATAAAACGTCCTTAAAATGACCTCTTCGTCGCTATTGGTCATAGCACCAAGAGAACCAAAAGCATCAAGTATAGCATTACCCGTAGTAGATAATGCGACTGCGCCATTCTCAGTGGTGGTAAAACTATTCACTTTTTCAACTGCATTTAAAAAGTTATTCATGATTACCTCATTCATTTAGTACAAGACACCTTTTTTAGAATTCGCGAGATCGCGATTTTTTAATGTAAAACATTCATCATTTTCTTAAAATATTTGCTGCAAGTGTCTTAGGTTTATTTACAAGTCGCATTTGAATAGATTAGCAGTCTATTGATCAAAATCTCCAAAAGGGGGTTGCTGTAAGCGACTTATATCCAATTTTTTCCTTTTCAGTATAATAATTATAACATTTTTTAAAGAAAATGTCAATAAAAAACTTTTTGGTGGGGATAGTGGGACTTGAACCCACACGGTATTGCTACCAACGGATTTTCTTACTACTCCATGTTGCCATGGCCGCATTAGTGCGTTGTAGTCTGGACTATGTCTTCACCATGTCAGTTAGTGCGAGGAATTAGCACCATTATCACGCTACCCTTTATTCAAGTCCTACGCTACCTCAATGAACTGATTTAGGTGGTGGGTGTATAGTCTCTACACATTTATGAAATGAGAAATGCGTTTTCGCTAGCGTGGTGCAGCATTTTTTATTACCCTTACTTAAAACTCATTTCAATTTAGCTCGGCGTTGTCTACTTGAGAGTTTCACCGAATTAGCCCACATTCACTCTATACATTTCTATATAGGTGCTCTTATTCCCGATATTATCGGTCGTAAAGTCCGTTGTGTCTGCCTATTCCACCATATCCCCATATCTGGTCGGGGATGCGAGACTTGAACTCGCGGCCTCACGCTCCCAAAGCGCGCGCGCTACCAAACTGCGCCAATCCCCGATGTTATAGGTATTTAATACCTATATGTAATCCGTCCAGTAGAGAGGTCATAAGGAGAAAGCTCCATTTCTACCTTGTCACCCTCTATAAGGCGAATTTTATTAAGACGAATACGACCAGAAATATATCCGATTATAATCGCCCCATTTTCAAGTTGAATTTTAAATTTATCTGATGGAAGTACATCAGTAATAATTCCATCAATATAAATTTTCTCTTCTTGTGCCATAATGTTTCCTTTTTTTACTTAATAAGGCTGGGTGTGCAGTTGAATACGCCTCAAGAAAGGCTGATTAGAATCAAGTCTTGATATTTGGTTATTCTTAATCACACGCATCTGCTGTGGATTTCACGCCGTTGTTTTGATGAAGTGAGCTTCTAGCATAACCTTTTTCAGGACCTCCCTCATTAGCGGAGTTCGTCCTCCGAGTGTTCCACGTACGCAGCTTTTATTGTCTTCTTGGCTTTTAATGCTTGCCTACCAACCTAATGGAGCTGGTAGACGGAATCGAACCCCCAACCTGCCGCTTACAAGGCGGCTGCTCTGCCAATTGAGCTATACCAGCATATAATGGGAGGAAGTGCCTTTACCATCATCTTTGCAATATCCGTTTTGTTCTCATGACCGTAGACTAGTATACTAATCTTTGAACTTAATGGCTTCCCTGGTGCTCGAGGCTGGACTCGAACCAGCAGAACCTCGAAGGTTCGATGACTATTACACCACCCGATTGCCATTACCCTACTCTAGCAAATAAATTGGTGTGTCTTCGGAGGCTCGAACTCCGGACACCCGCCTTAAAAGGGCGGTGCTCTACCGACTGAGCTAAAGACACTAATGGCAGCGGGTGATGGGATCGAACCACCACTAAAGGAGTCAAAGTCCTCTGTACTACCACTATACGAACCCGCCATATACATAAGACCTTTCTTAAATCTTACATATATATTATAGCATTTTTTTAAAAAGATGTCAAGACCGATCTTTTAAATGTACCACCATTTACCATTTTTAAAAATCCAAATCCCATATATTGGCGGCTCTTGGAGATAACTTGCAAGAATACATATCCCTAATAATAAAATAAAAAGTCCAATAAAAATTGCTATATATTTAATAATTTTCTTCATGTTATAACAAATGTTGTGTAATCAATTTAATTTCTGTATTATTTGGTTCATTTTTTAAAATTTCATTTGCCAAAATTAAGAACTGATCTTTTGTTAAAAAATGCTTGTCTTTCATCTGCTGATATGAAAAAGATCTCGGCTGCAGATAATTCCAAAAATAATAATCTCTTGCGATATTAACAACTTCAATATTATCGAGTGCTTCTATTTGTTGAAGTAAATCTACGTCATCTTTACCGCTTAATCCATAAGTGAAATGAACTTTAACTAAAACTTCTCTTGGAAAAGCATATCGCCATAAAGTGCAATTCATTCTATTTTTAAGATGCCAATAGGTTGCATAATTAATTCTATCATTTTCTAAATAAAAATAATCTCTTTTTGGCAAATCATATCCAAATCTAATCAAACGTTCTGGATATATTTTATTGGTTTTAATAATGTTATCAAAAAAGTATTCAGATAAAAGCCAATCGTCCATGTCGCAAAATAAAATACAATCACCAGTAGAAGCTTCAACTCCTTCTTGGCGAGCATGCCCAACATCACTATATCCACGACGTAGAATAATATGATTTTTAAATGTTTCGGGGTACATATTTACAAATTGGCGTAAAATTTCTTCGCTATTGTCAGTACACCCATTGCATATAAAAACGTATTCAATACTATAACCATCAACGATTTGCTGTTGAAAACTTGCAATCATTGGTAGCATGGTTTTAGCATTATTATAGATTGGACAAATTACAGACAAATCCATATTATTCGCCCCATTGATCAGCTATCGCTTCCGCAACCCCTGGAAAAGTTTTAGAGCGTAATTTAGCTCTTTCTTTTTTGGGCATGTTGGCTCGTGCTCTGCTATCTCGTTTAATTCGCCCCGTATTTTTATCAATCCATTCAAAAATATCGCTTTTATCAACTTCAACTATATTAGTCGGCTTAAGTTTTGGCAATCCTTTTAACCATAAGCAAGTCGCTTTGCTTGTTGGGTGTCCAAATTGCCAAGGTTGGATAATCTGATCTGGTTTTCTATATCTACTGCTCATACAACCGATTGGATTTTCTATAGCAATACGATCACAATCAGCATTAACAAAATGCATAAAGAACTTAATAGCTTCTTCTCTGTCCTTTCCCCGTTGAATTGCTTTTTCTCCATATCTTTCTACATTAAACCAACGATTACCAGTAACCGTTAAAAATGTACAGGGTGGATGAGCAATAATTAAATCCCATTTCCCATCTTGGTGATCGGTTTCTCCATTCTGTAAAGTAAAATCGCAATTTCCATTTAAAATGGGAAGCACATCACCCAAGATATGCCATTCTGGATGTTCGCCAGAACATTCTTGTAAATCGCAAGAAAATGCCCGATGTCCTCGTGCCCTGAAAGCTTTACATATTTCTTGGCTTTCTTCGCAAGCGATTAATATGTTCATAGTTTTACCTCAATTCATTTTCTATATATTTATTATATCATAAAAAATAAAAAAACACAATAAAAAATAGGGGGAATTTCTTCCCCCTATAAGGCTACTCTTCTTCCTCTTCGTCTTCTTCTTCTTTTTCCTCTTCTTTGCGGCAAAGCAGTACCTGTACCCAAGCAAGTCCGAAATGAACATATGTCCATTTGTCAAACCAAACCATTGGAAGTGTCCAGTCCTCTGTAAAGATAAATACTAATGCTGAAAGAGCAATAATAATAATCTTTGCCATAAGGTTTTTCTTGTGTGTTCTAACAAGAATAAATAATGCGGCGAGTATAGAAAGTATAAGATTAACTACTGCCCAATGCCCCATCATACCAACAAGAGGTACCTCTTCCTCAACTATAATTTCTTCTTCAACATCTTCGATAATCTCTTCTTCTACTGGTGTAGTTACGATCATCGGTTCAGCCTTAGTCGGTTCGGGTTCAGGTTCTGGTAATGGGATTGGTTGTGGCTGAGGTGTTGGGATCGGTTCTGGCTCAGGAATTGGGTTCGGCTCCGGCTGTGGCGCGGGTTGTGGCTCTGGATCTGGTGTTGGTTCTGGTTCAGGTTCTACAATTTCCAAAAGTTCCATATACTCAGGTTCTTGCGGAAGTTCCTCTAATTGAGCCGTATAAAGCTCAGGTTCCGCACCTGTTCTCACAAATCCATATGTAAAAACTGACAAGGGATTGGTTGGATCACGGTGGTCAGTTGTACCATCAATGTAACTCATTTCATAGGCGGAACCTTTGTACCAAGTGCCCATACTCCATGTGGCTGTCGCATAGTTTTCCGACCAGAGTGGCATCCAGTAGCCATTAGTAAATCCAGGCATCTTGCGGTAAAAGGCTGCGCTTCTATAACCCATAGCCTCAGACTCACTAATAGTAGTAACAAATGAGTCTGTTGGGGTTTCGACTAATTCATACTCTGCGAAGAGCATGTTATCGAGGGTTTCGTCACTATATTCAATTTCAGTATCGGTAATGTTGCTTACAGCGCCATTTGTTGCTTGGAAATCTTCTCCAAAATAGATGTGTACGTTTAAATAACGAACTAAATCTTCGTTTGTGCCATCTTCTATTTGTATTGTTTTAGGGGCTTCGGTTGTTTCGCCTTCCCAATCGGTTGGTAAATCAGCACTATCCTCTGTGAATGTATCAAGTTTCTTCTCTTCAAACTTTTCAATTTGTGCTTCTGCTGTGGCAACGGCTTCTTCAGATTGCTCCTGTTTTGCGAGCTCCTCAGCGTTAATTGTTTCAACTCGCTCTACTTCTGCGTTGTATTCTTCTTTTAGCTCTTGATTATACTGCTCTATAAGTACATTTGCCGCCTCTGGGTCTAGCTCAGTAATGTCTGGTACTTCTGCGGCGAAAGCCTTAAAAGGTGAAATAAAAACTAAAATTGCTGCGAGAAGGGTTAAGATTTTTTTTGACATAAGATAATCCTCCTTAATTTATAGAAAATATCAAAAATAATTTACACTTTTCAATATTTTCTAAAAATTAAGGCGATATCTTTAAGTTTTAATGTCCATCATTTTCGCGTTTTTGCCCAATCGTCATTATTTTTGCACGAGCGTAGATTAATTTTCTATCTCATCTTTTCTTTCTCCCCATGAACAGTAATAATCTACTTCTGTTGGTACTGAATGTTTGGAGCATCTCCACACCGTAAGGTCAATGATCGGCATTTTTTCACAATATTTACAGTCTTTACACCGCACTACGCGGACAAACTCTTTACCATGACATACTATTCTATTGGTTTCAGGCTTATCGATAAGATCTACAACAACGGATAGCCGTGCAGTTCTAATTGATTTGCTCATCTTCCACCTCATCCATCTTGCATCCACAATTAGGACAATAAAAAGTTCTCAATCCGATTTCTTTTTCATAACCACATTCATAACCACATTTGGAACAAGTCCAAGTTGTGTATCCCATCCAAGTAAAAGGTTCATGATGTTCAATCCACCGTCCATGTTTCACAGAGTCCATCGTTGGAGCATCGTCTATCCATCCGCAAAAGTCCATCTTTGTGTAGGAATGCCAATCCTGACAGCGCCCTACATCATTTATGCAAGTCTCGCACTCATTGCCCATAAAGTGGTCTTGCTTTAGTTTGTCCGCATCAATCAATCTCATTTGTCACCTCATCCATCTTTGCTCCGCAATGTGGACAGTAGTTAGGTGTTGACCTTATGTGTTCATCTAAATCTGTACCGCATTCCGAACAGAAATAATTTCTAAACTTGTTTGGGTTAACAAAACTCTGCCCTGTTTTCAGCCACCGTCCATGCTTCACAGGCTCTGCATCTACTGTCGGAGCATTGTTAATTTTTTCAATAATAACACGAATCGTATCAAGCGTTTTGTCACTCACGAGCAATGGTTCACCATTGAAAATGGTATCAGCATCAATCAACCTCATTTGTTACCTCATTCATCTTTGCGCCGCAATACGGGCAATATCTCATATATGGCGCTCTATCATTTGGAAACCATGTTCCGCATTCACTACAAGTCATATCTTTAAAATCAATAATCCAATGAGCATAATGCGTAATTTCTGCATCTACTACTGGTACTCTCCAAGCAGACGTTGGTAGCCAACCAGTTTTCATGTAGCCTTCAAGATTTAATGCTTCGGCTAATTTATTCGCTTCTATTACTTTCATTTGATAACCTCTCTCCCCAAGAGCAATAATCCCACGGAAAAGATGGGAAATTATGTTTTAAGCAAAAACCATTACAGCCAGCTCTTGCTAAATCATAAAAACGACAATTTATACAATTAGTAGGTTCACACGGTTCAGCTTCGTTTATTAATTCCATAATACGTTTACGAGACGCTTCATCATGAATCTCAGTAAAAACTTTCGCTTTTAAGTTATGCGCCCTAATCAGTCGTGGCATTTTTATCTCCTTACATATAATTTTCTATATATATTATAACATATTTTTATATAAATACAAAAGAAAAGGGGAGAAGAGATTAAGCTCTTCTCCCCTTTTCTTATTTAATTTGTTCTCACCAAAAAAGCGCTGACAGTCATTCCAATCATTAACCCCACTACAAAAAATGCCATTAACATAATTATTTGTCCTCTTCTTTTTCTTTGTAAAGTTCAGGGGCAAATCTGCCCCCCGGAAGTTCCCCAGTAATATGGGCACCAAAAGCGTGTCTACAAATTAAACAATGAGGGCAAATAATTCGCTCATCATCTGAATAATTAACACACTTTTGGCAAGTATAATCTTTCTTATTGATAACCCAACTAAAGCCTGTCATATACACTCCTTAGTTTCCTAATTCTTGTTTTTCTTCTCAAGTAATTGTTCTGAATTTTTGACCTGTTCTACCAAGTTTCTTAGCACATTCTTCGCAATATGGGCAGATCCAACCAAGAGAAAGATACTCGGCAGGCTTGCCGCATTCACAGCAAGTTAATTCAGATAAAGTTGAATAAAAATCTATAACCTCTTCAACATTTTTTCCGCCATTATCATACCAGCGCAATCCACCGAATTTTTCTTTGACATCAGAAATTTTATAGTCCTGCGGTGATATATAGTCTTTTTCAAGAGCTAACGCAATATCTTCTACCATTTGTTCAGCAAAAGAAATTTGCCACCCTCTTGGCATATAGTCGGTCCAAAGCCCAAAATCATATTTTGAGTCAGTAAGCTGCTCGTCTTTAGT
>JAEEGL010508806.1_pt1 | contig 29306 bp, 32 predicted proteins | sample 9134231 | NCBI WGS metagenome assembly JAEEGL01 (sample SAMN16246548, study PRJNA631951) | gut metagenome | biome: gut microbiome; feature: rumen; material: fiber-attached | host: Bos | place: Iran: Karaj | collected 2018-10 | reverse complement strand
TTTCACTGAATAATTCGATGAAGATACTGGAAAATCCTTTGTAGAAATTCCTTATTTTATAACCAGTTATTGCTTATTCGTTGAACCCGCTCGAGGATTCCCTCGGGAGGTTCCCAGCGAATCGAGAGCTCGAAGGGGTCTACTTCTTCACGGAACCAGCTATCACAACAGCACTCGTTGAACTGGAATAAAACACCTCGCCCAGACATCAAAGAATATAGCCGGACCATACGTAGTTATGATACATATCATAGTCAACCCGTTTCAAATTCGAATCCAATACTCGTTCATCTTCCTGAAGAACTCCTCTGTCATCGGATACCCGGAAGCATCGGCAATAACAGCGTCCATACTGCAATAAGGGCAGAGCGCGGTCTTTTGATCCAGGATATCCTCAACCCACTCCTTGATTTGCGCGGGGACGAAGAAATTCAAACAGTTGAAGCAGCCGCAAATCTGGCTATCCTTGATTTCTTTTTCGTTGCGCCAAGATTTATCGTGAGCAGTGATATATCCGGGAATGGGGCTTTCCTCTTGTTTCAACGGAAGGATTCCTAATTGCGGGAGCCTATCCCGTATTTTCTTATCTCTCTTGCTTATCGCCAAAAGACAGACTGCCAAACCAATATTCCCGAAGCGAAAGCCGCATTCGTTGCACTCCCACCGTTCACTGTTTACCGACATAAAGCAACCGCCGAGGGTAATCTCGTGCCGTTTAAGCTGCTCACTGAACCCGACTCGCGCCCGGGGGCGTCCCCATTGAATCCAAGCGACGTTTCTCGAACCACAATGCGGACATGGCGGCCTTACGACCAGCTTCTGTTTTTCCATACCAGCGCCACTCTCTTGGCTAGTTTTTCGATCATTTTTCACCAGTTTACAGATGGAGCAGTATTTGTTCTTTTCCCGATAGTGCTTCCCGCCGGAGAAGGATTGAAATAACTCCTGCAGCTATGGAAAATCTTATCGATTGCATCAGGAAACAGGGAATCCACGAGTTCCGGGACCGGTTTCCGCTTGTTCGTGCAGCGGCTTGACACTCCGCCGTTATTGACTGCGTATTCGGCATCGACCAGAATGAACGATACGGTCAGCGAGACGTCTTTCAGTTCCATGCCGTCATATTCCGGATAATTGCTGCGGAAGGTTGTCTTATTGACATTGACATCCCACGGCATGAGGAAAAGAACATAGGTATATCGGGAGCCATACTCCCTTCCGAACGCCATGGCCCGGTTCATCTGTGTCTTTCCTTTAAGGTCAGGGTTCTCGGCCATGAAGTTCACATAATCGTCCTGGGCAAGCTGCACGTTCCAGGTGTGATAGCAGTTTCTTCGGATGAACGACAAGGCATACTCCACGTTTTCCCGCTTGAACGTCGGCGGGTTGATATCGTTCATCCAAACGATTCCCAATACCCCTCCAGCAGCTGGCGGATGCTCTTCCCGGGGATTCCTTTTATTGCTTGATGCCAGTACCATGCTGGTGACCATAAACATGATGACCAGAACCATCAACAAGGTTTTCTTGGCCATTGCCGATTCCTCCACTCGATCTGCTCCAAGGCAATTCTTGCTCCGTCACGCCTCCTGTGCTAGCATTTCCCCAAATGCCGCGCACAGTTTCTCAATCTCTGCGCCGTTCTGCAGGGCCGCCAGCCATTTCCGAGGAATCGCCTCCCAGCCATAAGCGGCTCCCGCCAGTCCTCCAGCGACGGCGGCGACGGTGTCGGTGTCCTCGCCCAAATTGACCGCCTTGAGGACGCAGGCCTCGTAGTCCGATGTATTGAGCAGGCACCAGAGAGCCGCCTCCAGAGTATCGACCACATAGCCGCTGCTCGCGATAGCGTCCTCGGGCAGGGTGGCGAAATCCGGCTCCCATAGCCGCCGATACGTCTCCATCTCCGGGGCGTATTCTTCCCGGCCTCTATAGAACGCTTTCGCGGCTTCCATCGCGGACACCACCGCGCCGTAAATTTTCCGCCCCGCAAGAAGCCGGACGGCCAGCAGGGTATAGATGCCACAGGCCATCTTGCTCCGGGCATGGCCGTGGGTAAGGGCGGAAACGTCATGCACCGCCGCCATCGCGTCCTCGCTCAGCGCCTCACCCTGTTTTGCGTAGAGATAAAGCGTCAGCGGAGCAATCCGCATGAGCGAGCCATTGCCGTTGTCGTTATCGCTCCGGCCGCCGCACTCCACCGGCGGTATGCCGTCAAAGTGCTTCATCACGGCCTGCCGGGTTCCGCGGCCGATATCGAAAAGCTCGCCGGTAGCGGTGAAAGCCGCCTCGTTCACCCAGCGTCCGAAGTTGTCCATGATGTCAGCGTAGTCGATACGGCCGAGCCGCGCCAGGCTTTCCAAAAGCGCCAGCGTCATGGACGTATCGTCCGACCAGGTTCCCGCCGGTAAATCATCCGAAGGACGCATATCCACAACCGGATTTGCCGCCAGCGCCTCCCGCGACTCAAACTCAACTGGAACGCCAAGCGCGTCCCCGATTGCGTGACCATAAATCCCCGCCCTGATGGTATCCAGTGGTAACATGATGGCTTCCTCCTGTGAAAATGTCACACCGATTAAATCAGAATCAGGCAATCAATCATTTGTTATAAATATATATTCGTCAAAGCTAATAAAAATCCTTTCGTCGAAATCTCTTGTTTTATAATCACTATTTGCTTATGAGTCGAAGAGGGACCTCCATTTATTTCTCGGGAGGCCCCCTGACAAACTCTAAACCATCGGCACAAAAGTTAATCATCGGCTTGATTCTCCAAGCAATTATCGGGCTCGCCATTCTCGCCCATCAGTACAACTATCTCCCCCTCACCTAATGCGTTTGATATAGACCTCTTTCTTGCCGCAATCATTGGTGTAGATATAGTTTTCCGGATAGCCTTCAATCTCGTAAAGCGTATTCGGTTCCAGCAAATCCGTTCCCCTGGTCTTGTCCAGTGGAACCGTTAAGCCGTCGTTCTCGTACTCCACTTCCAGGACATCAGATACTTCAACCAAGAAGCGAATTGAAGATAAATCAACATCGTTCTCATTAATGCTGTAAATCTGGTAGTTGAACATAATTATCAATTCCTTTCTGTCATAAAAAATAACACAAAAGGCTTCCAGGCATTTTGCCCAGAAGCCTAAAATAACCCCTATTTTTACTTGTACCCCCGATTATTCCTCGGGAGACCCCCAGCGAATCGAGAGCTCGAACGGGTCGAGTTCTTCCCGGAACCAGCCGCTCCCCTGGGCGTAGCAAGGATACGTTTCTTCCCAGTCGTCGTCCGGATCCGGTTTCCAGGTCACGAACTCGTACTGATAGCCCAGGGCCTTCATGGCTTCGTCTACCGTGATATCGGGGGCAGCGCCAGGAAGCTCTCCCACCAGGAAGTCACCGTAGCAGTAGACTTTGCAGATATCGGTAGCCATCAATTCTTGTCTCCTTCGTGAATGATATACGGCATTCCCCATTCATCGTCTTGAATCCCTGTTTTTTTAAATCGTGCTTTTGCTCGCCGGACGACTGGGTCGCTCGCTTTCGCCCACGCCCTAATTTCGATTCGTTCGTATACCCAGTCATCACGTTCTTCTTCCGTGTTGAAAACATGGACTGCGCTGCTGTAGTTGTTTATGTTCAGAAGTTTCGCCTCGTCTCTATAAATTAGAGATACCGCGTAAAATTTTCTAGCCATGATTGTTTACTCCTCTCTTTTGGACTCACGATGGATTCACGGGCTATTTCCGAACAAAATAGAAAAGACCCTACGATTAACGCAGGGCCTTGATTTTACTGGCGGAGAGGGTGGGATTCGAACCCACGGTGGCTCATCACCACACTTGATTTCGAGTCAAGCACCTTCGACCACTCGGACACCTCTCCGATTCTATTGGTAGTCGGACCCCAACTGTAACCGTCCGGTAAGTTCCTTCGAAAGAAAACTGCCGTATTTGCCAATAAGCATATGCGTGTTGTGGTAACCAGTCGAATCCGTGACCATCGATAAAAATAACATACCCAGTAGCATTTGTCAAGTTTTTCATCGAATTCGCTTGCTTTCCGTCGTTGTATTCGCCAGTATTCAACAGCCAAGAAAGCATCTTGCCCGGTACATTCATACCGGGCCATCATCCGGCACCGGCCGTCGTTCCGCCCGCACATATCGCTAGTTTCAATATGTTTCCCTAAGAGCCCGTTCCAGGTACTGTCCAGTATAAGACTCCTTCACCTTAACGATTTCCTCCGGAGTTCCAACAGCAACGATTTCTCCACCCTTGTCGCCGCCCTCCGGTCCAAGATCGATGATGTAGTCGGCGGTCTTTATGACATCAAGGTTATGCTCGATGACGATGACCGTATCGCCGCCTTTAACCAGCCGCTGAAGGATAATGAGCAGTTTAGCGATATCAGCCGTATGAAGTCCCGTCGTCGGCTCGTCCAGAATATAGAGTGTCCGACTTGTGGAACGGCGGGACAGCTCTGTCGCCAGCTTGACGCGCTGCGCCTCGCCACCAGAAAGCGTCGTCGCCGGTTGCCCAAGGCGAATATAGCCCAGTCCAACATCCTGGATGATCTGAAGCCGCCGGGCAATCTTCGGCACATTCTGGAAAAAGATGACGGCTTCGTCGATGGTCATATTGAGGACATCGGCAATTGTTTTCCCCTTGTATTTGACTTCAAGTGTTTCCCGGTTGTAGCGGGCACCTTTGCAGACTTCGCAAGGCACATAGACATCGGGTAGGAAGTGCATCTCAATCTTGATGATACCGTCGCCACGACAAGCCTCGCAACGGCCGCCCCGGACGTTAAAACTGAAACGTCCGGCCTTGTATCCGCGCATCTTCGCTTCACTCGTCTGACTGAACAGTTCACGAATGGCGTCAAAAACGCCGGTATAGGTTGCAGGATTGGAACGTGGCGTACGACCAATGGGTGATTGGTCGATATTGATGATCTTGTCAATATTCTCCAACCCGTGGATGACCTTATGGCGTCCCGGTTTGCCTTTGGCGTGATAAAGTCTGGCAGCAATGCCTTTATACAGGATCTCGTTGACCAGCGTGCTCTTGCCGGAGCCGGAAACACCGGTAACTAGCGTCATGACGCCCAGCGGAAATTTCACCCGTAGATTTTTGAGATTGTTTTCTGCGGCGCCAACGATTTCCAGGTATTTCCCGTTTCCCTGGCGGCGCACCTCGGGCACGGGGATATATTTCTTCCGGCTCAGGTACTGTCCGGTGATGGATTCTGGCACTTTCTTTATGGCGTCCGCGTTTCCTTGGGCCACAATGCTTCCGCCATTCTCACCTGCTCCGGGACCGATGTCGATAATATGGTCGGCGGCGTACATGGTATCCTCATCATGCTCGACAACAATCAAGGTATTTCCCAAGTCACGGAGATGCTTGAGGGCCGCCAGCAGGCGGTCATTGTCACGCTGATGGAGGCCGATACTCGGCTCATCCAAGATGTAAAGGACTCCGACAAGACCAGAACCGATCTGCGTCGCCAACCGAATGCGCTGCGCTTCACCGCCGGAAAGCGTCCCGGCAGCCCGCGCCAGCGTCAGATAATCCAGCCCCACATGGATCAGGAAACCCAGACGCGAATGAATCTCCTTCAAAATCCGGGCCGCAATCTTCTGCTCTCGCGCCGTCAGGTCAATCCCCCCGAAAAAAGCGTCGGCGTCGCGAATGGTCAGGCACGTGACCTCGTAAATATTCTTGCCGCCAACGGTCACGGAAAGTGCTTCGGGCTTCAGCCTAGCGCCGTGACAGGCTGTGCAGGGTTCTACCGTCATATAGTTCTCGTACGTCTCACGCATCTCGTCAGAGTCGGATTCACGATAGCGCCGGTCCAAAAGCGGCAACACACCTTCGAAGGTACTGTGATATTCCTTATACTCGCCATACAAATTCACATAGCCGTAGTCAAACGCCTCCTCACCCGAACCGTTCAGCAGGATTTCCTGCACCTTTTTCCGCACGTCGCACCATTTCGTGTCCAGCGTATAGCCGTATCGCTCCAGTACCGCCGCGATCTGGCACATGGTGTAGCTGCCGGTATTTTTCGACAGTGGTGCTATCACCCCCTGAGCAAAGGTCAGTTCCGGATCCGGCAGGACAAGACTGAGATCAAATTCCATGTGACTGCCGATGCCGCCACATTCCGAGCAGGCGCCGAAAGGGCTGTTGAAGGAAAACATGCGCGGCGCGATTTCCGGCAGACTGATACCGCAATCCACACAGGCGAAATTCTGGCTGAACATCAATAGTTCACCATCCACGACCTGGACGTAGGCCACGCCGGCCCCAACTTTCAGCGCTGTTTCCATCGAATCCGCCAACCGCTGGCGTATCCCGTCCCGTACCACAAGCCGGTCGACAATCACCTCGATGGTGTGCTTCTTGTTTTTTTCCAGCGTAATCGTGTCGCTGACGTCATACATTTCTCCATCAATCCGCACCCGCACAAAGCCGTCTCGTCTTATCTGGTCGAGAACCTGCCGATGTTGCCCCTTTTTCCCCCGGACCGCCTGCGCCATGATGAGAAGCTTTGTTCGTTCCGGCAAATCCGTAAGCTGGTCAAGCATCTGATCGATTGTCTGTTGGGTAATCGGTTTCCCGCACTTGGGACAATGCGGCCGCCCAGCGCGGGCAAACAATAGCCGCAAATAATCATAGATTTCCGTCACCGTTCCTACCGTAGAACGGGGATTGCGGCTCGTCGTCTTCTGGTCGATGGAGATGGCCGGGGACAATCCCTCAATGGATTCCACCTCCGGCTTGTCCATCTGCCCCAGAAACTGTCGGGCATACGAGGACAGCGACTCCACATAGCGTCGCTGGCCTTCAGCGTAAATCGTGTCAAAGGCCAATGACGATTTCCCTGACCCAGACAGGCCAGTGATGACAATCAGCTTATCCCGCGGTATTTCGAGATTGATGTTTTTCAAATTATGTTCCCGGGCGCCCCGGATGCGAATGACGTTGTCCATGTTTTCTCTTTCCTCATTAACATATTCCTGCCCTGCCGGTTATAAGCGGCCTTATCAACGAATCGCGATTACAGCAGCTATGCGTCCTGTTTTCCCGCCGGCCGCACGATAGGAATAGAATACCTGGGCATTGCAACGGGTACAGACCGCCGCACTGTCAATCCGCTCCGGCAAAAGGCCCTCAGCTTCAAGCTGCCGGCGGTTCATGAGCGCCAGATTTAGTCGAATATGACCGTTCTCCTGTTGCAAGACCTCGGAGAAAGACGCCGGATACGTTTCCCGGAAAAACCGGGCGGTTTCTTCCCCCACCTCATAGCATTCCGCTCCAATGGCCGGGCCGATGGCCGCAAGACACTCCGCCGCCTTCGTACCAAAACTGTCTTCCATCGCCCGGACCGTCCTGGCGGCGATATTCTGCAACGTCCCTTTCCACCCTCCATGTGCTATGGCGACGACCCGATGAACCGGATCAAACAGTAATACCGGCGTGCAATCGGCGTAGCAGAGGAACAGCGGCAGGTTAGGGACATCTGTCATCAAAGCATCCGTCCCCGGAATGGCTTCGGCATAGGAAAAAGCGCCACGCCCGGCGTCCTCCTGTTTCACCTGGTATACCTGACTGCCATGAACCTGCTCCGGCGTGCAGATTGTTGCCGCCGAAAGTCCCAGCGCTGTGACAAAGCGACGCCGGTTTTCCAAAACTGCCGCCGTCTCATCGCCCACCTGTAACGCCAGATTCAGGGAATCATACGGCGGTCGGCTGACGCCGCCGAATCGGGTGGAAATGCCATGCGTCAAAAAATCCTCCGCGAATAAGGAGAACTGCCCAACCCAGAGATTCTCCCCTTTGGGAACCAGTGAAAAGGCCATCGTTTCCTCCTATTCTTCACTTCCGCAAACGCCGCAACGCTGGCAGCCATCAAAGCAGGCTGGCGTTGCTTCCCCTCGCCTGGCCTGTTCCAGCTCGGCCCACAAGTATTCCCGGCTGACGCCCATATCCAACATCTCCCAGGGAAACACCTCATCCTTGCTCCGTAGACGGGACAGGTACGCTTCCGCCGAAAGTCCCTGTCGCTTCATAACGCGGAAAAACGCTTTAGTGCCGCCGTTTTCGTTCGCTTCACAAAGCACCTGCCCAATCCGACGATCGCCGCGCGCCAGGACACCTTGGACAAGAGCACCACGAAGGGGCTCTACCAGCATTTCAATACCGCGACACCCTTTCAGGCCTTGCCGAAGCCGTCGAACCGCTGCGTCCAGATACTCTTTGGATGCCATCGGCAACCATTGGAACGGCGTGAAAGGTTTCGGGACAAACGGGTTAACGCTGAGCGTCAGCGTTCCCTTGTTGCCCCGCGCCTCAAGCCGGCCCTTCAACCGTTTCGCCATCGCGATGATGGCTTCCACATCAGCCAACTCCTCCCCCGGCAGCCCAATCATGAAGTACAGGCGATACCGCAGAATCCCGGCAACGATTCCCATATCTATTGCCTGCTCAAGATGTTCCTCGTTGATTCCCTTATTGATGACTGCTCGCATCCGAGCGCTCCCCGCTTCCGGTGCCAACGTCAGCGTCTTCATTCCGCTTTTCACCAGGGATTCCATCAAGACAGTAGTTACCGAATCGGCACGAAAGGAGGCCACCGACATCGTCAGACCCGCGCTCAGGATATCCCTACACAGCGCGTCAATTCCGGGATAGTCCGAAATCGCCGCACCCATCAACCCCACGCGTTTTCCCGCCTCCTGCGCTGCAGGAATCTCTTGACGCAACGCCGTAAGTGACCGATTCCGGGGGCGGCGGAAACAGTAGCCCGCCATGCAGAAACGGCAGTGACGTCCGCAACCCCGGGCCGTCTCGATGAGGTAAAGGTCAAACTCAGTATCCTCCGTAACGATGACGGTATGCGCCGGATAATCATCCAGGTTTCTGACCCATTGCCGCCTCACGCAGGAAGGTACTCCGGTATGCCTGATGCTTCTCAGAATTCCCGCCTCGTCATAGATTGGCTCATAAAGGGACGGCACATACACTCCCGGGACCGCGGCCAGCGCCGCCAACACCTCCCGCCGCGACAGGCCATGTGATCCAGCGAGATGCAGGGCTTCCATGAACCCCTGTATCGTTTCTTCACCTTCACCGATGATGAAGGCGTCAAAAAAAAGCGCCAGCGGCTCTGGATTGAAGGTCGCGCAGGGCCCCCCGGCGATGACAAACGGATCAAACTCTCCCCGCTCCGCTGCAAGGAGTTTCACCCGACCGGCCTTCAACATGGACAGGATATGGAAATAATCCATTTCAAAGGACACGGCGAAGCCGATGACCGAGAAATCCGCCAGTGGCGTCTGCGTCTCCAGACTCAAAAGCGGCGTCCGGCTCCGCTCGTACTCTGCGAGCTCCGACTTTTCCGGTAAAAAAAACCGCTCGCAGGACGTATCCGGGCGGCGGTTCAAAATATCATAGATAATGTGAAAGCCAAGATTCGACATGCCAACACGATATAGATTCGGGTATGCCAAAGCGAACCGCGTACGCCCCCCGGGCGAATGCGTCTGGTAACCGCTTTCCTGCCGCAGACGGGCGCGCAGCCGCTCTTCCAATTTCCAGGACAATCTCTTACCTCCGAAATGAAAGCGAAAACCCCTTAGGACCGCCCCCGTTTTTCCCGGAGCAGTTCCTCCAGTTCCTCCTTGAACATGCTAATATCGCCAAATTTACGATACACGGAAGCAAAGCGAATATACGCGACCTCATCGAAATTCTTCAGCTTCTCCATGACAAGTTCGCCAATAGCCTTCGTCGTGACTTCACGCTCCATCGTATTGCGAAGTTCACGCTCAATCTCGTCCGCCAGACTAACCACGCGTTCCGTCGGGATATCGCGCTTATCGCAGGATCGAATAAGCCCTTTGAGCAGCTTGTCCCGATCGAACACGACCCGGCGGCCATCGTTTTTGATGACCATGAGCGGCGTTTTCTCAACGACCTCATAGGTCGTGAAGCGCCGCCCGCAGGCAGAACATTCTCGCCGACGGCGAATCGAATTGCCGTCGTCGGCCGAACGGGAATCAATGACCCGGCTGTCTCCCTTCTTGCAAAAAGGGCAAAGCATGGTATCGCCTCCGTCTCATAATTTAAATCCCAGTTTCAACCTTATCTTTTGTGAACCGCTTTTCGACAACGTCACCGACGTTCCCCAAGCGGCCCAAATCCCGGCCGTTATACACGATATCGACAGCTCCGGCATTCCCCGCCGTTACAGTAACGCGATCCTTCCCCTTCCAGGAAATCATCTGGCCAGCATCCACAATCCCTTCGTAAATTACCTGTCCGTCAGCGATAACGTGCATCCAGCATCGGTCGTTGAACTTGGCCGTGACATTAACCGCCCCCGCCTTTGAGTCTGGTTGTTTCGGGCTCGCCGCCGAATCGGCGGGCGCCGATGGTGGCGCAGATACCGGAGGTGTTGCCGGCGCCACTGCCGGTGCCGGCACAGGAACCGCCGGCGCAGAGGTTGTATTTGTTGCCGAGGGCACCTGTTGCGATACCGGAGATGGTTGTTCCCTCTTCTTTACCGCATCATCTCCGAAAAAATAATAGATACTGCCCACGAAAAGCCCTATCACGATTCCCAAAGCAATCAGGATATGCTGCGTTCGATGGGACTTTTCGACGCGTTCCTTGAAATCAGAACCCGTGGTAAAAGGCCCGTGCTCCTCCTTACCCGGTACAGCAACGGGAACCACTTTATCCGTCTTTTCCTCAACGGTGCCGTGCAATTCCTCTTGGTATTGCCGAGCCAGGGCATCTGCATCCAAGCCCAGGAAAGTCGCGTAATTGCGGATAAATCCCTTTACATAGACCTCGCTGGGCAACACGTCCTGTTTGCCTTTCTCAATTGCTTCTATATACAGAGCCCGAATGCTCGTTTCATTCTCGATATCCTTCAGCGAAAGACCGCGCTCTTCCCTTGCGGCCCGCAGGATATTGCCTACCATTGGAATGTCCTCCTTACTACCTGAAACGTTCCCGCATCATGCGTCAAATTTCCCGTTTCAACTCGTGCCAATCCTTGCCATTATAAGTGTCAGAACATATTCGACACAATTCGATCACTTCATCCGAATCCACCAAGTAATACTATTATACCATAAAACCGTCAAGAAGGAAGATAGAAATATAATAGTAAAATACCCGATTGTAACGTAACCCGTTTCGCTGTATTTCTGGCGGTTTTTTCCCTCTCCATCTTCTACCAACGTCCGCTTTATTCGCGACCACCCCGCAGTGAGAAATCTTTCCACCGAAAAAAGTTTCAGGCACGAAGCAATGAAAAAAGGCTCCGGGAGCCCCGAAAGCCTTTAGTGGGTAAAACAACTGTTTCTTTTAATTGAGTTCCGCCTCTGATTCTCTCCGGCCTCGGCAGATACCGCGCTCCGCATTCCGGAGGAAGCGAAGAAAATGTTCGACTTCCTCACAGGAATCGACTTCCTGCTCAATGACCTCAATCGCCTGCGTCACATTGTACCCGGACCGGTAGAGAATCTTATACGCCTGCTTAATCTTGCGGCGGGCGTCCAACGGCACACCTGCCCGGGAAATACCCACACTGTTCAGTCCGATGGCTCTCGCAGGGACACCGTTCACAATGGTATAGGGAACCACGTCCTGCGACAAGCGGGAAAAACCGCCCACCATCGCGTTTCGCCCAATCTTCACGAACTGGTGTACACCTGTCATACCACCGATGACCACCCGGTCCTCGACCCGCACATGCCCGGCCACCATGGCCGCGTTCGACATGATGACATGATTGCCCAGTACGCAATTATGCGCCACATGCACCGTTGCCATCAGCAGGCAATCGCTCCCAACACTGGTTTTCTCGCCTTCGCCGGTTGCACGATGTATCGTCACGCACTCTCGAACCGTAGTGCGGTCACCAATCGTGACAAAACTACGCTCTCCCCGGAACTTCAAATCCTGCGGTTCCTCACCTACCGAGCAAAACTGATAGAAGCGGCAATCCTTGCCAATTGTGGTCGCACCTGTAATAACAACCTGAGGTCCGACGACTGTCCCGTCACCGATAACCACCTCGGGACCAATTACCGAATGCGGTCCAATTACCACATTCTTTCCCAACTGAGCGCCCGGATAGACGACAGCCGTTTCATGTATCTTTACGCCTTCAAGCTCTGCCATTTCATCCCGCTCCTCGTCCGTCAGCCGCTTCCTTACAGGAAATGCCGGCTTCATGTTTCTCTGATGCTTCCAGATATTCTAATAATATAATCCCGCGGAGCAGGAAATCCTGGCAGTCCAGATATCAGGAAAAGCCGTTGTTTTTTCGGTTCTCGACGGATTACATAGCCAATACCATCAAATATCACTTAAATTAGCCCGTTTTCTGGCCGTTTCAAGGCAAAGATGAAGTCTCCCTGGGCAACCAGTTTCTCGTCCACGAAGGACTCCGCATGCAATTTGCCAAAATTCCCCTTGACGACATGCACGATATGAGCCTTCATGATCATCTGATCCCCCGGCACAACCGGCCGTTTGAATTTTACATTTTCCATCCCCCCGAACAGGGCAATCTTGCCCCGGTTCTCCTCCGGGTACAGCATGGCAATACCGCCGACCTGGGCCATTGCCTCCAAAATCAGTACTCCCGGCATGATCGGATTGCCCGGAAAATGCCCCAGGAAAAACGGCTCGTTCAGCGTCACATTCTTGATGCCGATGCCTGACTCGAACGGGACCAGCTCGATGATGCGGTCCACCAGCAGCATAGGCGTCCGGTGTGGCAATATCTTTTTGATCTCGTTAGTATCCAGAATCATGATGTCCACTCCTTTAGTTTATTGGTAACGAATTTGGTAACCCCTTTTTCCCGATCAGCCAACAGTCGCTGTCAGCACCGATACGCCTCGTCAATGGCCCGGGCCAACGCCGTGTTCAGCACGTGAGCTGACTTCACCGCCAGGATATGTCCTCGTACGAAGCCCGCCAGCCGCAAGTCGCCAATGACGTCCAGAACCTTGTGGCGCACCAACTCATCCGGATAGCGAAGTTCGTTGAGCCAGTGATCGTCGTTATAGACGATCGTATTGTCGAGATTTCCACCGAGGCCGAGGCCGGCCGCCCGAAGTGCTTCCACCTCCGCCTCGAAGGCGATGGTGCGAGCCGGGCCAATTTCCCGCCGGTAAACATCCTCTTCTATAATCACATCGCAGTACTGAATTCCCACCAGAGGATGCGGATTCAGCGAAGTAAACGTAACTCGGAGCCCATCGAAGGGTACTGCCATGATAAAACGATCACCATCGTCCACCCGGAAGATACGGTCAATGACGACTTCTTGACGTACCACATCCTGCTCCTTTAACCCGGCGTCCTCAATGAGATCCAAAAACGCCAGCGCCGAACCGTCTCCCACTGGCGGCTCCTCGGCGTCCATCTCCACCCGGCAGTTATCCACGCCCGCTGCGTAGAGCGCCGACATCAGATGCTCGATCGTAAAGAGCCTGACTCCGTCGGCCTCAATCGTTGTCGCCCGGAGCGTCGATGTCACCCTTGACGCCAGCGCCGGTATCGCCGGCCGTCCAGGCAAATCCGTCCGGACGAACACAATACCAGTTCCTGGCGGCGCCGGCAGGAGCGCCAGATGGACCGGCTTTCCCGAATGGAGCCCATTCCCCTCGTAATGGGCCGCCGCCGCTAAAGTTCTCTGCTGCACATGAAATCCTCCTCCGGTGCCGTCCTGTCTGCCGACGGCTCACCATCCCTTACATTGTACCAAAAGAACCCCGTTTCCCGCAAGCGTTCCTTGAAAAACTCTCTTTCGGAAATGAATCCGATAAGATCCCCTGTATCCATCCTCCTCCCTGCTTGACGGAGAGACTGTTCTATGCTATCTTGAAGTCACAGGAAAACAAGGACGCGCCGGGAGGGAGTACAATGGACACAATCCGCGAGCGGACAGAAAAACAGGAATACCAGATTTTAGCTCCGGATGCCGCCAAGAGTCGGGAGGCTAAGCGAACCGGCGCACCTGACCTTTGTCCGTTCCGCACAGCCTTCCAGCGGGACCGTGACCGCATTCTTCATTCCAAATCTTTCCGCCGTCTGAAGCATAAGACACAGGTCTATATCATGTCCGGCGACCATTACCGCACACGGATGACACATAGTCTGGAAGTCGCGCAAATCTCGAGGACTATCGCGCGGGGACTTCGGCTCAATGAAGACCTCACCGAAGCTATTGCTCTGGGTCATGATGTCGGCCATACACCCTTTGGCCATGCAGGTGAAGCAGCTATCGCAAAGCTCATCGGTCATTTCGAGCACAACGAGCAAAGTCTCCGCATCGTCGAATTCCTGGAACGGAACGGCCGGGGACTCAACCTGACAACCGCTGTGAAGGATGGGATCGTCAACCATTCCGGCCAGCGCCGGGCCAAAACACTCGAAGGGCGCATCGTCCATATCGCCGACCGCATCGCGTATCTCTGTCACGATTACGACGATAGTTTAAGAGCTGGCCTCTTGCGGCCGGAAGATTTACCCGCCATTGTAAAGTGTCGGGCCGGTACGGCCCACTCCGCCATGATTACAGCCTTCGTCGCCAATGTCATTACGGCTTCAGCGTCATCGGGTGAAAGCGGTCAGCGCGATATCATCATGACGCCGCCACTACAGGAAGCGATGGACGCCTTCCGTGCTTTTATGTTCGAACGCATCTACCATTCCGCCGCCCTGATGCATGAGCGTGAACAGGCCGTCTTCGTCCTGGAACAGCTTTTCCACTATTTCATGATGCATTTCGACCGCCTGCCTATGGAATTCATCGAACGTGAAGAACGTTGGGGGCGACGGCAAGCCGTGGTGGATTATGTCGCGGGACTCACGGACAGTTATGCGGTACTGCTTTTCAACGATATCTTCGTCCCCCCAGTCGGACTCCGAATGACAGAAAAATCTTTTTAAAGAATGACAGGAACGCTCTCGCAGGCAACCCCCTTGACCTAGATTATATATCCTTTATCAAATATGTTGAAGGAACCTCGATCGTCTGGTTTATGGTGAAATTCCGTCCAGGCATTGAGGTTTCTTTTTCTTATGGATTCAAAACCAACATCAAAGGAATGCCCCAGCGGGATGGGAAACGGCACATCGAGCCGCCTTACCGCCGGGGCTTTTCTGAATCCACTGCCTCCAAAAAACAACGGGAGGATTTCCAAACATTACTTTCGCTTATCCTCCCAATCGGGAATATTCTTCTGACGGGCCCGGGCCACGCCAAGATTGCCGCTGGGAACCTCACGGGTAATCGTGGAGCCGGCGGCTATGTATGCGCCATCTCCAATGGTAACCGGAGCAACCAGATTGGAATTACAACCAACAAACGCGTCGTTGCCGATGACCGTGCGATATTTCTTCCGGCCATCGTAATTGACGGTAATCGTGCCACAGCCCATATTGACCCCCGCCCCCATGTCACAGTCGCCAATATACTGGAGGTGCGGGAGTTTCGAGCCCTCGCCGATGTTCGAGTTCTTGACCTCGACAAAGTTGCCTATCCTGACGCCAGCGGCGATTTTTGTACCGGGGCGCAGATGCACATAGGGTCCCATCGTGACGCCGTCACCAATCTCACATTCGTGGGCATACACGAACTGGGCAGTAACGCCGTTGCCAATCCGGATATCGCTGAACCGGCTGGATGGCCCCAGGACACACCCCTCTCCTACCGAAGACGCGCCCTCGATCCAGGTAAAGGGATAGATAACGGTATCGCGGCCAATGGTTACGTCCGCATCAATAAAAGTATTCGCCGGGTCCATCAATGTCACGCCGCTTTCCATGAGAGCCTTGTTCTTGCGCTGGCGCAAGATCCGCTCCACCCCCGCCAGTTGAACACGGGAATTAACGCCCAGCGTTTCCTGATAATTCTCCGCGGCGATTGCCCATATCTTTTCGCCTCGCGCCCGCAGGATGGTAAGGACGTCCGGCAGGTAATATTCTCCCTGCGCGTTATCGCAGCCAACCTCTGTCAAAGCAGAAAACAGTTCTTCTCTTTCAAAGCAGTAAATACCGGAATTGACCTCCCGGACTTCCCGCTCCGCTTCCGTGGCATCCTTATGCTCCACTATTTTTTCAACCGAGCCGTCCTCCGATCGGATGACGCGCCCATAACCCGTCGCGTCCGGCAGGATGGCCGTGAGAACCGTGGCTTTCGCCCGCGCCTCGCGATGCGATTCGTAAAGGTTCTTCAACAGTCCTGCCGTCAAAAGCGGCGTATCGCCGCACAGCACCATGACGGTTCCCGGCTCTTTCGACAGAAGCGGCTCCGCCATCCGCACCGCGTGGCCGGTCCCCAATTGCTCTTCCTGACGAACAATTTCCGCTTCGCCCTGAACCGCCGCCTGAACTTCCTCGGCCCCGAAGCCGACAACGATAATACTGCGTCTTGCCCCTGCAAGTTTGGCCGCATCGAGGACATGCTTCACCATAGGCTTGCCGCCGGCCCGGTGCAGGACCTTGGGCAGAATGGACTTCATGCGGGTCCCCTTGCCCGCCGCCAGGATAATCACAACGAAATCTGACATCTCCCTATCTCCTCCCGAACTGCCAAACTCTCTATCCCTTTTTGCGGGCACTGCTCCCGCAATTCTTTTTCATAGCTTCCATGCTGGCCAGAAGTGTCTGCTCCGAGCGTTCCATGTGACGCTCAGCGGCCTTGCGGGCTGCTCTCACGTCGCCCTGAGCGATAGCCTCGACAATCTCACGATGTTCCTCAAGCGTCGCCGTGAGACGGCCAGGAAACGACATCGATGTTGTCCGGAAACGCGTGAGCTGCTCTCGGAGATTGGAAATGATACCGACGAGTCGCTGGTTGCGGCTGGCTTGGTAAAGAAGCTCATGAAACTCCGTATCCGTGGCGACAATCTGCTCCATATCGCCGCTGGAAATATGAGTGCCGATGGAAACCAGAAGCCGCTGCAACCGTTCCAACTCCTCCTCGGTAATGCGTTCGGCTGCAAGGCCGCTGGCAAGGGACTCCAGCGAAGTCCGAATTTCAAAGACCTCGTTGATATCGCGGATGGATAGATCCGCTACATAGGTGCCGCGGCGCGGCATCATAATGACATAGCCTTCGAGTTCCAGCTTTCGAACGGCCTCCCGCACAGGGGTACGGCTCACGCCAAGTTCCTCCGCCAACTGAATCTCCATCAACCGTTCGCCAGGCTGCAAGACACCGCTCCGGATTGCCTCCCGGAGCGATTCACAGACTACTTCCCGCAAGGGCTGATAGCTGTCAAGACGAATCGGCGCCAATTTCTTTTCCATACAATGTGCTCCTTATCATGAATCTTGCCGGCGGATTGTACCTGGTCCACTGGTTGCCGGCACGACGAAGACCGCCGCGGCCGGATACTCTGCCTTCAGCGCCTGGGCGGCTTCGTGAGCGAGGTTTTCGCTTTCCGTCAAGGCGAAAACCGTAGGACCGCTGCCAGACATCAAGGCCATCAAAGCGCCATGGCCAATCAGGCAACGCTTGTATTCGTCAATAATTGGATACGCTGGAAGAACCGCCGCCTCCAGGACGTTCACAGCCTGAATGGCAACCGCTTGCAAGCTGTCTGTCAGCGCCGCTATCATCGCTTGGTTGTCCGGATGGGCGGGGGACGGTCTTTCATCGTAAGACCGGTAAGCCCAAGCGGTGGAAACTCTTTCCGGGGGCTTTGCCAGTACGCCCCCCCCCCCCGGCATATCCGGCAGCCGTCGCAGAATCTCACCGCGTCCTGTCGCCAGCATCGTCCCACCAACGAGGCAAAATGGCACATCTGAACCAATCTCCGCTCCCAGCCGGCCCAGTTCCAAACTGGTCATTCCCGTTCCGAACAGCGCATCCATTCCGCGAAGTACAGCGGCCGCGTCCGTCGATCCTCCCGCCAAGCCGGCGGCAACCGGAATCCGCTTCTGGATATGGATTGCGACCCCTTGCTTAATGCCGTGAGTATCCAAAAACATCCGGGCGGCCTGATACGCCAGATTCGAGGCATCCGCCGACACCTCGCCGGTATCGAGAGAAAGCGATATTCCGTCTTTTCCCGACTCCAAGCGGATCGTATCCATCAAACCCACTGACTGCATAACCATCGCCACCTCATGGTAGCCGTCCGGTCGCTTTCCCAGTATGTCCAACGTAAGATTGATCTTCGCTTTGGCCTCGACCAGTATCACTTCACATCACGTCCATCAGATTACTCTATGATTTGCTAGTAGCATTTTAACAATTTTTTCTTCCCGCTTCAAGTTTCTGCCATGATTTTTCTCCCATGTCACGGATTGACAAGAACCGGTCTGCGGTCCATAATGAAGTTGTCTGTATTTTTAGCAGAAAGGAGATGATCAGATGACCGATGAGGAACTTGGCCTTACAAGCGCCCCGGCAAAGCCTGCGGTGGAACCGGATCCTCTGGCGACGGCTCGATGCGCGTCGCGATGGTCGCTGGTTTCTTTTCTCCTGTCTCTCCTTCTGACGCTTGCTTTAGCTGCTCTGGCAGCGTTGCCGGAACTCACAGAAATTCTCCCTTCAATTCTGCCGGAAGCAACGACTCGCCTGGAACCTCTCCGGCGCTGGAACGGTCTTGCCGCATCGGCGTTGGCCGCCCTTCTGATGACTATTCATTGGCGGATTTATCGTCAAGGGATTGGGAGACTTCTTCATCTAACGCCTGATGACAGCAGTTTGATTGCCGTAAGTACGCTGGCCGCTTTTTTGTTCAGCGTTATCGCCCTGGCTTTAACCGATCCTGACCTCGTATCCGGTGGTCCGTCAACTTGGTACGTCCCTTTGGGAATCACGCTGTCATTGGCGGCTCTGGGTCGTTTCGCTTTTGCCCGAGCCGGGTTGAAGAGTCGAGAGGATCTTGTTGCCGCCGAAGCTCTGCCGGTTCCCGATACGCCGTTGGCTTCTGTAGGTTCCAGTCTCCCCGGCCATGTGGCGATTTTCTCTTTGGTCACGGCATTAATTGCCAGTATAGCCTGGGCCTTGCTGGACTCCGTTTCCGTGGCTTCAGCCGTCCTCTTTGCCATTCCTGTAGCCGCCTGTCCTGGTGCCCTTGGTCTCACTGAAGCGTTGTCTGTCTGGGCTGCAGTCCGTGCAGCCCGAGCAAACGGCCTGATCCTGCGCGATCAGAAAGCCATCGAGGCTGCTGCCGATACTGATACCATCGTCCTCGGCAAGACTGGACTCTTGACCGCAGGAAAGCCGCACATCACCGACCTAGTCCCCGAAGGTTTGACGAACCAGGCATTCATCGGCCTAGCTGCCAGTGCAGAGGCCCAATCCTATCATCCAATCGCGGAAGCCATTGCCGACCAGGCAATTCGCGCCCATGTCCGACTCCAACGTCTGGCTGCGTTCAACGAACTTCCCGGCGAGGGCGTAGAGGCACTGATCAGCGGCTCTACGGTTCGCGTTGGCACCAAGGAATGGTTGGAGCGGGAAAAAGTTCGCATCAGTGCCAACTTGTTGACAAAATTCGACCAGCTGACGGAAAAGGGAAAGACCGTCTTGTTTGTCAGCAGAGGCAGTGAAGCCAAGGGCCTCATCGCCTTCCAGGACGATCTCCGCCCTGAGGTCCCAGAGATTCTGTAGTCACTCCAATCCATGAATACCCGTCCCATCCTTATGACCGGCGACAGCCAGCGGATGGCCAAGACTTTCGCCCGCCAACTCAGTCTTGAAGAATTCAAGGCCGGCATCCACGCCGGAGACAAGACGCGCGAAATCCAGCTTCTTCAAGCCCACGGCCATAATGTAGCCTTGATTGACAAAGCCGATGTGAATATCCCGTCAGCCCGCCAGGCAGATCTGACCATTGTTCCAGCGACCGGTGAGCCAAGGATAAAGCGCTTTGCCGGCATCGTGCTGACCGAAGACGGCCTCGGTGCCCTGCCACATTGCCTTGCCCTCAGCCGCCGCGCCATGGAAACGATTCGATCGAACTACATCTGGGCTTTTGCCGGACCATTGCTCGCCTTGCCCGCGGCGGGTGGCCTTCTCTACGCTTTCGGCGGGCCACTGTTCGCGCCCTGGATGGCTTCCCTCGCTGCCCTGCCAGGCGTTGCGGCCGCCATCATTAACGCCTTCCGGCTACGCCGGGTATAAGGATACTCTTACCCCCAAAAAAAGAAAGAGCTCCGTCATTTTTTCAACAAACGTATTTTTCCCCATGCAAAAAGCAGCGCCGCGGACCCCACGGCGCTGCTTGTTTTTTCCCGATAACCATCCGTCAAAGGCTAGTCCGGAAGTAGAAGATACAGATGAAAAGCACTGTCAAGATAATCATAATCGTATCGGCAATGCTGGTACGATAGTTATCCGGGCTGTAGTGTTTTTTCGGTCGGAACGGCTTGGCGTCGAGGAACTGCATCGGATTGTTGCAAGCCATCATGGCCTGGTTCACAGCTACACCCCAGACATGTCCCAGACCACGGCAAAGGCCAAAGCAAAGATAGGTGACACCCAGGAAGGCCATCTTGAGAGGCCGCCGGTAAAACCACTCCGCATCCAAAGAAATCGCCGTGTGCGGCTCCATCCGCGGCAGGAACATCAAGAACGGAATGACCCCAATGAAGCCCATAATCATCTGGTTGGTCACATGAGGCAACGTATAAGGAACATAAGTCACCGGCCCGAAGGGCAGATGTCGGTACAGAGTAAGCTCCGGAAAACAGCCGATCAGCGTGCAGAGCGCCGCGCCAATCGCCATGGCAATCATCATATTGCTTTCCACCGGTCGCTTCTCCGGGGCCAGCCCCTTATCGGGCGCCAGGAAGATAAAGTATAGCATCTTGAAGCAGATGGAGAGGAAAGTACCGATACTGGCGAGTTCCAAGAGCAAGGCTACCGTTTCCAGGTGCGCTTCCTCAGCCCCGGCTATGGTCATCATCTTGCTGACGAAACCGTTGAAACCCGGAACACCGGCAATGGAAAAGGCACCGACGATGAAGAAAATGCAGATGACCGGATACCGCTTCGCCATACCGCCAAGCTGATTGATCTTCCGCACGCCGGTAGCGTAAGTCAAAGCGTTGCAACACATGAAGAGGAGCGACTTGAAGAGGATATCGCTGACCGCGTGCGCCGTAGCGCCGTTCATGGTCATCGCGGTTCCGATACCGGCCCCGGCTACCATATAACCAACCTGACTCACGATATGATAGCTCAGGAGTCGAATCATGTCATTTTCCATAACGGCGTAAAGAGCGCCGTAAAGTGCCATGAGTACGCCTGCGCCAATCAGGAGTTCAGTGCCGCCGAAGACACGAAGCAATGAGTATACAGCCACCTTCGTCGTGAAGCTCGACATGAATACGCTGCCGGTCAAGGTCGCCGCCGGGTAACCTTCGGTCAGCCAGGTATGGAAAGGTACCGCCGCCACATTGACGCAGAAACCTATAAGGAAGCACCAGAAGGCCAGATCATGAGGTCCCTCTGCCAGGCTGTGGACCAGGATATCTCCCTGAGTGAGCTTGAGAACAACCCCCGCCAGGACGCAGTTACCGCTCAACGTATGAATCATCAGATAGCGAAGGCCCGCTCCACGACTCGTAGGCCGGGGATCGTTCCAGATCAGGAAAGTTGAGGTCACCGCCTCCAGCTCCCAGAAAAACAGGAAGGTGACCCAATCGTGGGCCAACACGACGCCGATTGACGAACCTACATAAGCCATGGAGCAGAGTGCCTCCAATGGACTCTTGTTGTGGCAACTATAAATACCTCCGATGACGCCGAAAACGCAGAAAATCGCGGTGAATACCCAACTCAAGGGATCCACGAAAAGATAGTGAAGCGTAAAATCATTGACGAACTGAAACGAGAGGTCGGTCCCCATCGTCTGGTTGCAGATGCTGACCAGAGCAAGCACCGGGCAACAGGCCAGAATCATCCGGCGTCCTGTGGACTGGCAAAGAGCGGCGAGCATTCCGACGAAGATGAAGATCAGCCCAGGATGAAAGTCAATCATTCGCGTCGTCCCTCCCCTTCTCGTAATAGTCCTCATCCCGCTGCAAGAGCGGCGTCATGATGAGCTTTGCCAAAATGATCAGCACCCAGCACCCAACGAAAGAGAAAAGAATCATGGCACCGGGCTTTGTCAGGAACTCCTCCGAATGGCTGTCATAAGCACCGTTCAAGAAACCGACGGCGAAAAAGATGAGGCCAAGGCAAAGGCAAATCCCAATCACCCGCCAGCGTTTCTTACTGTCACCTACGAGGTCAATCATTTGAAGACACCTCCAAATCCGGCGGTGATTCCGGCCGAGGCGAGTTCCGCCAGCCGGTAGAAATCCGGCGGGAAAATCTCGGGCACGATGCCCAATACCAAGGAGAGGATGGCTGTGAAGCAGATCGGAATCAACATGCAATAGCTGGTCGAACCATAATGACGTGGATCGCCTTCCGGCTCAGGTTTGAAGAACGCCATGCGCACCACCGGCATCAAATAGCCGATGGCGAGAATTGCCGACGCCATCCAAGCCAGCACGAAAAGCGGCTTTCCTGCCTGTATCGCGCCCATGGCGAGATTCCACTTACTAACGAATCCCACCAGGAACGGTGTCCCGGCAATACCCAAAGAAGCCAAGGCAAAACAGGTCATCGTCACCGGCATCCGGTGTCCGATACCATCCATCTCGCTGATGTCGTGTAGATGGGTCCGAACGATGATGCAGCCGGCGCACATGAAGAGGGTGATTTTCATAACGGCGTGGGCCACCAGGTGTAGATACGCGCCCTTAAAGGCCAGCGGCGTCAGCAGCGCCCCACCGAGAACGATGTAACTGAGCTGCCCGATGGTTGAAAAGGCGAGCCGTCGCTTCAGGTTATCCTGCCGGAGCGCAATGAAGGAACTGGCGAGGATCGTCAGCACTGCCATCCAGGCCAGAACATCAGCAATTCCCAGTTCCGAGAGGAGTTTGGGGCCAAAGACAAAGCCTAGGATACGGAGCACCGCGAAAGCACCCGTCTTGACGACCGCGACCGCATGCAGTAGAGCGCTGACCGGAGTCGGCGCCACCATCGCCGCCGGCAGCCATCCGTGAAGCGGCATGACCGCCGCTTTGACACTGCCCGCCATGATCAGCAACACAAAAAGCAACTGCAGGACCCAGGCCGGAGCCATGTGGCTCTCAAGGAAACCGCCCGGCGTGAAATTCATCGTACCGGAAATGCAATAGACGCCCACCGTACCCGCCAGGAACAACTGACCGGAAGCCAGTGTATAGGCGAGATACTTCCTTGACGCCAGAAGCGCCTCCTCGTCGCGTTCGTGAAGCACCAGCGGATAGCTGGAAATCGTCAAAATCTCATAAAACACGAAGAAGGTCAAGAGATTCGCTGCCATGGCGATGCCCATGGTCGCGCCGATGCAGAGTGCGAACGCGGCGAAATAGCCGGTCTGCATCCCCTCATGGTTGTTCCGCATATAGCCGATGCTGTAGAAATTGATCGGTATCCAGAGAAGAGAGGCCAGCGTAGCGAAAATCGTGCCTGCCGGATCGGTCTTCATTGTGAGGCCAACTGTATCGGTCAGGTTGAACATCGTGTACTCATAGGTCATCCCGTCCAGTACACCGCCGGTCATACTGATGACCGTGCCGAAGAGCAGTATGGAGGCAATGGCGCTCCACATCTCGCGGATATTCGGGTATTTATGGCTCATGGAAACAAGCAACGCCGCCACGAACGGGATGCAAACCGCTATCAAGGGGCGCGTATCGATCATTGTCATCTCATAAGCACCTCCGGCAGTCCAATCTCGACAATACGATTGACCAACGTACTGCTGTAAACACCCAGAAGCAGAATTCCCAAGCCAGTGATGCCAATCGGCACCACCATATTCATCGGCAGGCCCAGCTTCGTCGCCGGCTCATGGAGCTCGGTCAGAGACGCTTCCCGCTGAACGAACATCTGCTCGACGATGCGGAAATAGTAAACCGCGTTCAGGAGCGAACTGATGACCAGCACAACGATATGGATGTATTGCTGGCTCTCGTAGGCGCCCAACATCAGGTACCACTTGCTGAAAAATCCGCAGGTCGGCGGAATACCCACCATCGACAACACCGCCAGGCAGACGGCAATACTGGAAACCGGCATCTTCTTGTTGAGCCCGCCCAACCGGTAGAGGTTCACCTCGCCGAATCGGTAGGTAATTCCTCCCACCACCAGGAACAGACAACATTTCATGAACGCGTGGTTGATGAGATGCAGTACCGCCCCGACAAAGCCGTGGATGTTTCCCAACGCCATACCGACCGCGATATAGCCGAGCTGCGCCACCGACGAATAGGCCAGCATCCGGCGAAAATCATACTGGGCCAGCGCCATCACCGAACCAATCAGGATGCCACAAATTCCCATGATGCCGAGGACATTCATCAGTGACTGCATCACCGTATTGTGAATGCCAAAAACATAGAAGAAATACCGGAGCATCGCATAGGCCGGCACCTTGCTCATACAGCCGGAAATGAGACCTGCTGCGCCGGGATGGGAATAGGTATAGGAGTCCGGTTGCCAGCCGTGCAACGGGAACAGCGCCATCTTGATGCCAAAGGCCACCAGAAAACAAGCCACGGCGAAGGCAAAAAGCGGCGTATGGACGAAAGGAACAATGCGCTCCGAAATATCCGCCATGTTCAGAGAACCCGTCATTGCATAGAGGAAACCGATGCCCAGGAGATAAAAGGACGCGCCAATGGTTCCCACCAGAAGATAGCGGAAAGCCGCCACCATTGACTTGTGCCCGCCCATGGCAATAAGTCCGTAGCCCGCCAACGACATAATCTCAAGATAAACATACATATTGAAAACATCGCCGGTTACAGTCATTCCACAGAGGCCCACAGTCAGAAGGCCATACAGTGTGTAATATCCACCATAATGCAGCCAGTCTTCATTCTCCAAGAACGGCTTCGAGTAGAAACTCACCACTAAGGAAATGAAGGTAATCATGCAAAGAACCGCAGTATTGAGCGGGTCTATCGCAAACTCAATACCGATTGGCGGCTGCCAGTTTCCCATCCAGTAATGGATGGTCTTACCGCCGGCATCCAACACCTGTCTCATAGAGTCTACCGAACTCAGAAACGCTCCCAAAAGCGAAAGCTGCACCACCCAGCCGCCAAGATGACGGTGCAGGCGACTGAAAGCCAGGCAAAGGAGCGATGCAGAAAGCGGCAGCAACACAATAAAGACAGGGCTGTGAACCCCAAATATCATTTGCTAGCCCTCCTTAACACCTCGGTCTCCTCCACCGAGCCGTATGCTTCCTTGATGCGCATGAGAAGCGCCAGAGCAACGCCGGTTGTACCCATGCTGACCACGATAGCCGTCAGCATCAGCGCGTGAGGCAACGGATTGATATAGCTGGCCGGATCCACATTTCCGGGCACCAGGATAGGAATCATGCCCCCTTCCTTTTGAGCGAAGCACAGATAGAAGAAGATGACAGCAACCTGCATCACGTTCATCGCCATGAGCTTCTTCATGTAGTTCTTTGCCAACACCATACCGTAAACCCCGAGAAAGAAGAGGATCATGACCAGTGTGTAGATGCCCCTGTGGGCCAGGAATTCATTCAGCGCTTCCATCGTCCTCACTCCTTTTCACGACTACGTCCATGATATTCAATATCGTCATCATGACACATACCGTAACGCCGATCTCAATCATCAAGATGCCCAGCGCGTGCAGCTCATGCGCCGGTTCCAGAGAGAACGGCAGAAAACTGTAGTCGAGGAACTTTCCTCCACCGGCTAGCGTTAGCCATCCCGCCATCGTGTAGATGAACGTCCCGCAGCCCGCCAAAGCCAGGGAGTTCTTGAGCTTGATGTTGAAGATAGTCGATTCCTCGCCCAGAATCAGTCTCGCCAGGACAATGCCGAACCCCATCACCACGCCTGCCTGGAAACCACCACCTGGCGACGACTCGCCCAAGATCAGCACGTAAACCGCGTACACCACAGAGAACGGCACCAAGAGACGGAAGGCGATGTTGAGGAGGATTCCGCCAAAAGGATCCTTCATCATTCGTAATCATCCTCCTTCTCCGGACGGCGACCCATCGTAGACTTGCTCAAAATCAACGTTGCCGTTAGCCCTGAAAGGAACATGACTGTCGTTTCCCACATCGTATCAAATCCCCGGTAATCTGCCAGCGTGCCGGTGACGATGTTCGGCGATCCGGTATCGAGCTCGCTCTGAGAAATATAGACCGGGGTGATATGCTGGTTTGGCGAACTGCCGGGATCACCGATCACCGGCAGGAAAATCACGCTGCTGCAAAAGAGCCCGGTCAAGAGAGCCATCACGGTAATGGCAAAACCTCGCATTACTTACACCACCTGTCGATTTTTTTCAGCGCGATTACGTAGAAAATCGTCGATACAGTCCCCACCACAACCTCGGTAAAGGCCACATCCGGGGAGCCCATCATCAGATACATCAGCACCGCGCAAAAGCTGAACGCCCCGTAAATCATCACCGCGCTCAAAAGATCCCTCTCATAGATGATTCGGATTGTAATGAAAATCAGGAACACCAAGAGCAGCGCTTCAACCGTGTAAATCTGCATTCGCCGCTGCCTCCTTTCCCGCCCTGTCCTCAGGCGGATCCTGACGCTTTACCGGCCGTCGCTTCATCCAAACCGGATACCCTGTCTTGTAAGCCGCTTTGGATAAGATATGAGAGCCTATAGGATTGCCCAGGAATACGAACATAGACACCGCGAGAATTTTCGCTGATGTCACGGAAACCCCGTTATATACCGCCAGCCCCAGAAACACCAGCAACGTACCCAGCGTCTCGCTGTTGCCGGAGGCATGGATGCGGCTGTAAAAATCCGGCAAACGGACCATACCGATCATCGACCCCACCAGGAAAATGAGCCCCGCCCCCATCAGGAGAAACGAGACTATCTCCTGCCAGAAACCATCGGCCATCATAGTTCTTTCCCTCCAAGATACTTCGCCAACACCACGGATCCCAGACACCCCATCATCGCATAGGCCATCGCGAGATCAACATACATTCCCGGCTGTCCGTCCAGAAAACCAAACAGTACGATCAGGAGGATCGTATCCGCCGTGATGACGCCAAGCCCGTTCATGCGATCGAAGATCGAAGGCCCCTGGAACATCCGCTGCAGCATCAGTCCGATTGTCAGAAGCAGCACGGCCATGATGACGAGCAGGAATATCCTCATTTCAATCCGCCTCCTTTAAAAGCTCGAATTCATACGGTACGCCGAAAAGCCAGGCAGCCTGCTTCGGCATTCCCTCTCCATCCATCACACCCTCAGCAGCTCCGTCCGTCAGAGCGTGAACCTCGAACAGGCCATCCTCTTCCACGTTCATGGTCACCGTCCCCGGCGTCAGCGTAATGGAGTTTGCCAACGCCACGGCCGCCATAGGATTGTCTGCCCGGAAACGGAACCGCACCACCCGCGGGTTTATCCTGATCTCGGGCCGCACCGTCGCCTTGATTACATCCAAGTTGGCAAGAATCAACTGCCAAAGCAGCCAAAGAAAATACCAGACCAGCTTCACCGGGTTCACCCCGAACACGAAATACAGACGCGAACCGTCCGCATTCGGTACCAATAGCAGCGGATATGTCACCCAGGCCGCAATCACTGCCGTAAACACCCCGTAAACCAAGAACTTCATCTGGAGCGTTCCCGACAAGAGCAGCCAGAAACAAAAAAGCAGGACCGCCATTGATACGAGATGCAACGCCGGCGAGCCAGCGATGCGCTTATCCCGCATCCCATCCAGACCTCCCATTTGCCACCACTTCTCCTTTCCGATACGGAGGCGCTTGCACACCTCATAACCGCTCTCTTCTCCGAAATCATTGAGCGATTTTTCTTAAATATTTGGGATATTCGACATTCTATTGGAAGAATCCTTTTTTTATTTGCCCTCCGAAAAAAAACCCGCAAAAAAATCAGCGGCAACTCCTTTGACCTTTCTACCCTATAGTGCCCTGCTTCCATAAGAAAAAACCCGCCGGGCTGCATTGCTCCAGCGGGTTTTTCCTTACTTCTCCAGCACGATTCGGCTGAAATCCGCCAGCCGACGGATGAGACAGTCAATCGCCTTCAAGAGACTCAGACGATTCCGGCGAATCCTTTCGTCCTTATCCATGACCATGACTTTGTCGAACAAGGCATCAATCGGTGAGGCCAGCGCCTTGAGATCCTGAAGAGCGCCGGCAAAGTCCAGTCGAGCAGCCCGGTCCTTCACCGCGCTCTCCGCTGTACGGAAGGCCTCGTAAAGATTCTTTTCTTCCGGCACGGCGAACAGCGTCTCATCAATCGCGCCAGGCTCCGCCTTGGAAGCGATATTTCCCGCCCTGACAAAGGCCTGGATTACCGGCGTCATGCCGCCGGCCTGGAGGGTGTTCGCTACCGCCTGCGCCCGAAGGAACGTGGCGTAAACATCGTCCGCGTCCGTCAATACCGCGTCCGCCACGTCATAACGGATGCCAGCCTCGTCAAACACATTCTTGAACCGCAGGCGCAAGAACTCGGCCACATCGGCCTGCATCTTTTCCCGGGCTGTAGATTCTTTGATTCCGAACTGATCCATCGACATTTCGACGATGGGAGAAACACGGACGCTATACTTCGCCTTGATCAGCATATTCACGAGGCCCAGAGCTTGCCGGCGCAACGCGAAGGGATCCTGTGAGCCACTGGGGATGAGCCCCCGGCTGAAAGTCGCCACGAGGTTGTCGATTTTGTCAGCAAAGCTCAGGATGCGGCCCGGCACCGTCGCCGGCTCCTTGTCGCCAGCAAAGCGGGGCTGATAGTGCTCGTCGATGGCAGCCGCCACGTCCTTATCCTCACCGTCCAGCGCTGCGTAGGAGCGCCCCATGATGCCCTGGAGCTCAGTAAACTCTGTCACCATGCCGGTCACGAGATCTGCCTTTGAAAGCAGCGACGCCCGTACCGCCTTCGCCTTTTCCTCTGCCGTAACGCCCAACGCGTCGGCGATATGCTCCGCCAAAGCCGCCAGCCGCTCCGTTTTCTCATAGACCGTTCCCAAACCTTCTTGGAACACTACTGTCTTAAGCTTCTCCCTGTGCTGCTCCAACGTCTTCTTCCGATCCTCATCAAAGAAGAACTGGGCGTCTGCCAGCCGGGCCCGAAGGACCCGCTCGTTGCCGTGCTGCACGGTATCCAGATACGCCTCACCGCCGTTACGAACCGTGATGAACAG
>JAEEGL011831395.1_pt1 | contig 29307 bp, 26 predicted proteins | sample 9134231 | NCBI WGS metagenome assembly JAEEGL01 (sample SAMN16246548, study PRJNA631951) | gut metagenome | biome: gut microbiome; feature: rumen; material: fiber-attached | host: Bos | place: Iran: Karaj | collected 2018-10 | reverse complement strand
TTTTCACTAATTGGTATTGATCCCAATTCGTCTTCTTCAATATTTCCTTCTTTATAATCCTTAACTGCACTTTTATATAATACATCATTTAAAAATTTCAATCTGTTTAAACTTCTATTAGCTAGATTTACTTCAGGATTTTCAACATACCCTTGTTCTTTAAGAAATTCTTGAATCTTTAGTTCCTCTTTTATCTGTTTAAATATATCTCTTTCATCCATTAATTCAATATCTTTATTATCAATTCCTAATTCCATAAATGTATCTTGTAGCTTTTCTGTATATTTATCGAAATCAAATCCTTCCATATCTACTCTTTTATCATAGCATTGACTTAATGTTTTATATTCTCTTATAAAGTGTTTTACACATTTTTCAAAAGCTTTTTTAGCAACCAGATTGTTTTCTTTACCTTCCTCTTGCATTTTTTCTTTTAGCATTTTAATTCTTTTAGCATTTCTAGTAATCATATCTCCATCATATTTTTCAACATACCCTTGTTCTTTTAATAATTTTTGAATCTCTTGTTCTTCATTTATCTGTTTAAATATATTTTCTTCATCCATTAATTCAATATCTTTATTATCAATTTCTAATTCCATAAATGTATCTTGTAACTTTTCTGTATATTTATCGAAGTCAAATCCTTCCATATCTATTCTTTTATCATAGCATTGACTTAATGTTTTATAGTCTCTTACAAAATGTTTAACACATGCTTCAAAAGCTTTTTTAGCAACCGGATTGTTTTCTTTACCTTCCTCTTGCATTTTTTCTTTTAGCATTTTAATTCTTTTAGCATTTGTAGTAATCATATCTCCATCATACATTTCTTTTAATGAGATTCCAAGGTATTTTTCTATTTGTTCGTTTTCTTCAATTCTTTTATAAGATCTATCATCATACTCTTTTTCATCATAACTCTGTTCAAATAATTGTAAACTGCTTATCCCCTTTTTCACTAATAAATCATCAATTCTTCTTGCACTTTCTCTAAACTGTTGTACAGATAATTCCTCGTTTTCTTTTCCTGGTTTTATAAAGTGTCTTTTCGCTATATTAGAACAATCATATAAACTTGCTTGATTATAGTCTACAAAATATTGTATTTGTTCTTCAAGTTCTAATATACTAAATCTATCTTGTACCATAGGAGCTCGTCCCATTTCTTTTCTAACTATTTCTTGAAAAATTTTTGTATCCTCTATTTGAATTTCACCATCTTTCATCCATCCCATTTCTGCACATTTTTTTGTTTCAATATCCATGAGTTGTAAACATTTTTTTATACAATCAATATTATTACCAGTTGTCACATTAACTACATTTTCTTCATTAACAGGAATTATCAACATATCCGGGTTTAGTTCATGCAATACACCATAATCACTTTGTGGACACAGAAGAATACCATTTCTTGCTTTAACATTTTCTCTAACAAATGAGTCTTCTGGTTCTACAGAATATATTTCATCTTTATTATCTTTAATAAAGTCTCTTGCAGGAATAATTATTCCATATTTTCTTATATCCCAATCTCCTCCTCCGTGTGAAAGGACTTTTCCATTAACTGTTAAATGAACTTTATTTCTTATTTTAGCTGTAACAAATTCATCATCCCTTAAATTATAATTTTTTATATCTTCTTCAGTAAGATTTCTTCCTTTTATTCTTTTAAAATTTTCTAATGTACTTTCTCTTTTTATATGTCCATTTTCCGATTTTGAATTATTACTTTCTATTGTGTCATTTTCAGGTCCAAAATCCGTAATATGCACAAATGCATATTCGTCTATTGCTCCATCCTTTTGAATTTTTAATTCTCCATTCTTCTTACATACCTCTAATTCTTCTAAAGTAAGTACTTTTCCATATTTTTCATTTAATTTTCTTATTTGTTCAACAAAATTGTTCATTCTAATTACTCCTTTGTTTCTTATATTTTTTTACTTTCTAAAACCCAAACTCATACCCCAAATGATCATATGCTGGTTTTAGCGGAATCCTACCTCTAGGTGTTCTAGATAAAAATCCAATTTGTATAAGATATGGTTCATATAAATCTTCTATTGTGTCTATTTCTTCTCCAAGTGATGTTGCAAGTGTTTCAATTCCTACTGGTCTTCCGTTATATCTTGTAATCATCATATCTAACATTTTTCTATCTGTTTCATCTAGTCCTAATTCATCTATTTCAAGCTTATTTAAAGCATGTTTTGTTATTTTTAAATTAATATTTCCATCACCTAAAACTGCTGCATAATCTCTTACTCTTTTTAAAAGCCTATTTGCTATTCTTGGTGTACCTCTAGACCTACGTGCTATCTCTAAAGCTGATTCATCATCTATTTCTACTTCTAAAATTCCAGCTGATCTTTTTACTATTTTCTTTAAATCTTCTGGTTTATATAATTCTAGCTTGTGAACAATTCCAAATCTATCTCTAAGTGGAGTTGTAAGCGCTCCTGCTTTTGTTGTTGCTCCAATTAAAGTAAATTTAGGTAAATCTAATCTTATAGACCTTGCGCTTGGTCCTTTTCCAATTATTATATCTAATGCAAAATCTTCTAGTGCAGGGTATAAAATTTCTTCTACTTGTTTACTAAGTCTATGAATTTCATCAATAAATAAAACATCAAATTCTGATAAATTTGTAAGTAGTGCTGCTAAATCACCTGTTTTACTAATTGCAGGTCCTGATGTTATTTTTATGTTTGAGTTCATTTCATTTGATATAATAGTTGAAAGTGTTGTTTTTCCTAGTCCTGGAGGACCATAAAACAAACAATGGTCTAGAGGTTCTCCTCTCTTCTTTGCCGCTTCTATATATATTTTCATATTTTCTTTTACTTTGTCTTGCCCTATATATTCATCTAAAACTTTTGGTCTTAAAGAATTTTCTAATCTTTCTTCTTGCCCATCAAATTTAAGTAATTCAGGGCTTATTAATTTCTCATCTTCCATACTGCTCATTCCTTTACAATTTCTCACATGTATTCTATCATTAAAGCAAAAAAATAGCAACCTAAAATTGCTATTTTTCTACTAATTTAATTACTATTATAACTAAAATCCTATAAGTCCACGTATATGGTTATAAATCTATTGTTTTCTTTCATATTTTATAAATTCAAAAGTACTTTCTTTACTTCTTTCTACCATTTTATTGTATATTTTGTCTCTTAAATCTTGCTTTTTTTCTTGGATATTTTCTATATATTCATTTTGAAAAAACGGACCATCTATGTATGTTGTAATTCTAACTTTATTTTTTCCTCTTTTTTGATATGTATTTGTTACGCAAAATACTGGTGTGTTATATTCTATAGGATATTTAAAAGATACATTCTTAAATGGTCGAATTTTTGTATAATATGGCCATATATGCGCTTCTGGAAATATTGTAACACTATATCCTTTTTGTATTTTGTTTTTTATTGTTTCTAAAAAATTTTTCATTCCGCTTCTTTCATTTGGAATTGGTATTGCTCCAAATTTTTGCACAAAATTTCCTAAAAATTTCATAGATACATTTTCTGGATTTACAATTATATAATTTCTTTTTGGAAAAATTGCATTTGAAATTATAAATGTATCTGCGAAAGGCTGTGTATGATTTCCATATACAAAATATCCTTGTTTTTTGTATGGTTTTAATTTTTCTCTTCCTACATATTTAATCCTAAATTTTAATTTTGCATAAAGAAATTTTATAGGAACACTTATTACATTTTGTACCAAATAAGCCGTAAAATTCCACCAAAAACTTTTATGCTCATATTTATAACTTCCATCAATTTTTCGTGGTTCTATTTTTGCTTCTGAAAATTCATCATTTAATTCATCTTCATAATATATCGTTTTCATAGCTAAATATATATAATTTTGAAAAAAATTTCTATCTCACTAAAAAAATCATCGTATCTTCACAATCAATAATAATCTATTTTTAGATATTTATTATCTTTTTATCATTCCATTCCTGTTATAAATGGTTTGAAATCAATTTTAAGTTTCAACTCGCCGCAATTATTTAATGGTTTCATACAAAATGTTTGGTTTTTAATCTTAGTTAGAAATTTTTTTAAAATTAAATATATCCCCCCTTTTTTATTTCTTCTTTGTGGTGTATTCTAAAGGAACCTTATAAAACTCCTCATAATTTTTTTTCCACACTTCCGCATTAGTTTCTTTCATAATATTCGCATTTTCTTTTTCTGATAAATTTCCATCCGGATAAATTGGCTCACCGATATTAATAATATATTCTTGTACAAAAAATCCATCTTCTCCAATTATGTTACTGTCTTCCATTGTAATAAATATTGGAATAACAGGCACATTATTTCTTGCTGCAAATCTAAATGCACCATTTTTTAGTGGCTTTGGTTTTTTGTAGTTCCACCACATACTTTGTTCTGGATAGATTAATATAAAGTCTTTTCTTTGCAAAATTGTATCTACAGCTTTCATAAATTCTATCATTGTTTGGGTATTTGAACTTAATGGAAGTGTATCACAATTTCTAAAGAAAAATCCATATATTCCCGGAAAATTAGTATAGTTTCCTTCTCTTATTACTTTATATAGTTTTCTATTTTTGCTTTCTCCTGACTCAATAAAAGTCTTTTCTATTGCAAAAGAATCAAATGGATTAAAGTGATTACAGGTCAAAATAGCTCCTGTATCAATATTCTGTAAATTTTCTAATCCTTTTATTTCTTTTATAATAAGCTTGTTATCTTTAAGCAAGTCATCTAAAAACCTTTTTCCCATATGATTTGCAATTTTACTTTTAATTTTGCTTGTACTTTTCTTTCTAAGATAATCTACATCTTCAGGATTAAGTGGAATTGTTGGTGGGTCATCTTCAACATCTGTGTCAAAGTTTCCCTCTTTTTCAAATTCTTCAATTTTCTTTAAAATCTTTTTTCTCTCTTCTGATTGTTCTATAACAGTATTTACATTAAAACGTCTATCATCTCCAACACATGCCGTTTCCTTTTTAGCTAGTTTTTGAAGATTTTTGTATTGTTCCATATCTCTAAATCTTTCTTCTTCACTGTAATTCTGCTTAATAGTTAAAATATCTTTATAAAATTCTGTTTTTTTAGCATAATCCCAAAAATATTTGCTATATAAAACATCATCAAAATGCCATGGCTTATAAATTAGGTTATAATGTATAATTTTCAAATCTTCATCTTTTACACTTGAGTCTGGTATTGGCATTCTGTCCCAAACTGTACTTATTATCTTTACTCTTCCTTTGCAAAGTCTATTTAAGTAGTCTTGGTCTTGTGCTACTGTAAATTTTATTTGTTCTAATAAATATAGAAATTTTTCTTGGAATTCAAATTTTCTCATTTCATCTAAATTCATAAGTAGAATTCCTGCATTAAAATAGTTTTGATATTTTGCAACACCTACTACTCTTTCTGCGTACTCTTGAAATATATTTGAGCTTTGAATAACATCATCTGGTGCAGCTGCAACAAGATTATCTCCTATTTCAACATTGTATAAATCCGCAATATCACCTAATACAACTATATCACTATCTAAATATAGAACTTTGTCATATTGAGGATATAGGTTAGGTATAAATAATCTAAAATATGTTGTATTCGTATAATAATCTCTTGTATAAAGTTTGTCTTTTACCTCTTCTATGTAATAATTCAAATTTACAAATTCTATTTTTACATTATCTCTTTCATATTTTGATATTTTCTTTTTATTTCTTTCTTCTATATTTGTATATAAAATTTTTATTGCATAATAGTAGTTTTTAGACGAATTTCGTATAAGTGATTCTAAAGCAACAGCTAAAAATGGTACATAGCCATCATCTACAGCAAAAAATATAGGTATCACTTTTAAATTGTTTTCCATTTTATTTCTCCTTTTCTTCAAAAAAAACATTTTCTTTTTCAGCATCTTTTTTCCACTCCAAATATTCATTTAAATCTTCGTCAAAAGCATGACATTTTAAGATTTTGTGAACTTCTTCTATATTCCATTGTTTGTAATTTTCTGTTCTTGGATATGGCCACCATAACATTCTTTTACAAAAATGGCATATAACTGTATCTTTTTTGTTAAACTTCGCTTGTTCATTATATATTCTTGGTAACAATAGTTTTTTTGTGGTTGACTTATATACTGCATCTTGGTCTGCAAAAAGCATTTTTTTAGTTCTAATTAAATCTCTTGCTTTTTCTAAAAGTTTCGTTTCTTTTATCTTTTTCATATTTAATAGTAACATTCCTGCATTTATATAGTCTAATGCTATCATTTTAGAACCATATTTTTCTTTTACTGCAGCATATTCATAATCTAAAATATCTATATTATACAGCTTGGAAATATCATCATTTGCCATCATATCTATATCCAAATACAAAAGTTTATCCGGAATATTTGGTATTAAATCTGCTAAAAGTCTAAGTAATGTATAAGGTGTGCAATATGCTGTTTCGTTTTTGCATTTCATAAATTCTTGTTCATAAATATCTGTTACATCAACTTTTTGTACACAATTATTAATATTTTTTGATTTAACAACTTTGTTTAAAAATTCTACTTGTTTATCTCTTATAGCTGTGTATTCAGGTTTTACTCTAGTTAAATCCATAGTAAATATGTAACAATTTATATCTTCTTTTGTTTTATTTGTTATTGATATTAATTCTGTTAATGCACCATCAAATACTTTTTCATTTCCACATAATAATATATTTATCATAATTACCTCTCATTTATTAGTTCATTATCTATAATTTTGAATATATAAATATTTTATTAACTTTTATTCCTTCTAGATTTTATGTCGTTTACTATAACTACAATTCCACTAATTAATACAAATAAATAAAAATTAATACCTCTATGTAGTAATGTTACACTTTTTATCATATTAGTAGGATATATATTTCTAAATATTTCTATAAAAGCTCCTTCGCTAACACCAACAGCACCAGGTGAAGGTATCCCAGAAACTGTTGCAAATAAAACTGCTTGCATAGTTGTTAATTCAAATATATTACTTGAATTAAAGCCAAATGCTCTATAAGTCCAATATGCAATACAATAATAAAAAATAAATTGTATTATTGTTGTACAAAATATTCTTATGATTAAACGTCTATTATTTTTAACATATTTTGCACTTGATTGATATGTTTTTAATTCTTTTAAAATTTTCCTTTCTTTTGTTATTCTGTTTTTTACCTTAAAAAATTTCATAATTCCTATTGAAATTTTTATAAGTTTTCTAGAAAGTCTTCTTGATAATATTCCTATTAATAATAATATTAAAGCACTAGCATTTAGTAATATTCCTACTGAAAATAGAATTACTAGAACACTATTCATAAATTTATAATTTACAATCAAACTAAAAATAGATAAACTTATTGTAGTTATTTGCATACTCGTTAAATTAATTAACAGTGCAAGTGTAGAATTAGCTACAGAAATATTGTCTTTATGCATATAATAAATTTGCATTGGTTGCCCACCACTTGCAGCTGGTGTTATTGAGCTAAAGAAAAAACCTATTAGAGAATACTTGAACGATTGAGGTATTGATATCTTTTCTCCCAATGCACTAAGTGTTCTTCTCATATTTATTCCCTCAAGCAACAAATACATTACCATACATATTATTCCAACAAATACATATTGAAATTTAACATTATTTAATACTTCAAATATTTCTGTTATACTTTGATCTTTTAATATTACCCATAATGTTAAGAATATTAATAAAATAAATACTATGAAATTTCTAATCATTTTTTTTATGTTGTCATTTTTCATTTTTTTCCCCTTAATAAATAGCCATCTTATTATGAGTTATTATATCACATTATTATATTATTTTGCAACTTCTTTTTTATATTGAATAAATCCATATTTTATGCTATAATTATAAAAGTTTTAAATAAAAGGATTGAGAAAAAAATGAATAAATATAATTTAAAAAAACTTGAATTTGACCAAGTGTTACAAAAATTATCTGAATATAGCCACACATATATTGGTAAAGAAAAAGTTTTTAAGCTTGAACCTTCTTCAGATAAAGATTATGTTAAAAAATCTTTATTAGAAACCTCTCAGGCTGTAAGCCTGATGGATAGAAATTCTACTCCTCCTATTGCAGAAATTGAAGATATTCGAGTTTATATAAAAATGCTTGAAAGTTCAAACACATTGTCTCCAAAAGCATTACTTGATATATGTAATATTTTAAATATGGCAAATGAACTAAAAATATATTTTTCAAATTTCTTAGATGATGAAACTTATGAAAATCTAAGATTTTATTTTGATGAGCTTTACACAAACTCTTCTATAGTAGATAAAATACAAAAATCTATTGTAGATAGCGAAACAATTGCAGATAGTGCATCTTCTAATTTATCTGCAATAAGAAGACATATTAAACAAGCTGAACAGGAAATAAAAAATAAACTAAATTCTATTTTACATTCTTCATATTCTAAATATATGCAAGAAAATGTTGTAACAATTAGAAATGACAGATTCGTTATACCTGTAAAACAAGAATACAGAAGCCAAATTAAAGGATTTGTTCATGATATTTCAAGTAGTGGTTCAACTGTATTTATAGAACCAATGTCTGTATTTGAAGCAAACAATGCTATAAATAATTTAAGAGTAGATGAAACAGCAGAAATTGAAAGAATTTTGCAAAATTTAAGTTCACTTTTATTTCCATATACTAATGAACTTTTAGCTGATATTGAATCTATTGGTACTCTTGACTTTATTTTTGCAAAAGCAAAATATTCTAATTCAATAAAAGGTATTACACCTAATATTAATGACACAAAATATATTAATTTAATAAAAGCTAGACATCCTCTAATTGACAGTTCTACAGTAGTACCAATTACTATAAACATAGGCAAAGATTACTCTTTACTTATTATTACAGGTCCAAATACTGGTGGTAAAACTGTTAGTTTAAAAACTGTCGGTCTAATAGAAGCAATGGCTTGTAGTGGATTAAATATACCTGCTGATGAAAAATCTAGCATATATGTATTTGATGAAATTTTTGCAGATATTGGAGATGACCAAAGTATTGCAGATTCTTTAAGTACATTTTCTAGCCACATGAAAAACATTTCAAATATTGTAAACAATGCAACTTCTGAAAGTTTAATTTTAGTTGATGAATTAGGTTCAGGTACAGACCCTTTAGAAGGTGCAAATCTTGCAATGAGTATATTAGAATACTTTAAAAACAAAAATATTTTAACACTAGCTACTACGCACTATCAAGAACTAAAAAAATATGCTTTAGCTACAGATGGAGTTCAAAATGCAAGTGTTGAATTTGACATAGAAAAATTAAAGCCAACATATAAGCTTCTAATCGGAATACCTGGAAAAAGTAATGCATTTGCAATTAGTGAAAAATTAGGACTAAAAAAAGAAATAATCGAAAGCGCACAAAATTTACTAAATAAAAAAGATGTAGATTTTGAAACATTGCTTAAAAGTATTTATGATGATAAATTAAAAATCGAAAAAGAAAAAGAACAAATCGAAAAGAATCTTCATCAAGTAGAACTTTTAAAAAATAACCTTCAAAGAGATGATTCAAAAATTCGTGAGCAAGAAAAAGAGATAATTAATAAAGCAAAACTTGAAGCAAGACAAATTCTTTTAGATGCAAAAGATGATGCTACTTCTATGATTAGTAAGATGAAAGAGATTTCAGAATCCTCTTCTGAACTTAAGGAATTAAACAATATGAGAAATAGTTTAAATAACTCTATAAAAAATATTTCCCTTTCCGGAAATGATGAGTTAAATGTTACTCCTTTAGATGAAAGTGAAATTACTATTGGAGCAAAAGTTTTTGTTTCTACTTTAGGGCAAAATGGAATTGTTTTATCAAAAATTAGCAAATCAAAAGAAGTTCAAGTACAAATTGGTTTAATAAAAACAAATGTCTCGATAAAATTTTTAGAAAAACCTAAAAACTTAAAAGATGATTTAACATCTAAGCCTACCTCTTCTTATTCTACTCGTGGTTCTTCTAAAACTAAAACCGCAAATTCTGAATTAAATGTAATTGGTTTAACTGTTGATGAAGCAATTCCTTTAGTAGATAAATTTCTAGATGACTGTTTCTTAGCTAAACTCCAAATAGCAAGAATCGTTCACGGAAAAGGAACCGGAAAACTTCGCCAAGGAATTCATTCTTTTTTAAAGAAAAACAAAAGAGTAAAATCTTATAGAATTGGAACGTATGGTGAAGGTGAAATGGGAGTAACTGTTGTTGAAATTAAATAAAAATTTTTTTGGCCCCTGTTTTATAGCAAAAATCACTTTAATTTTTTTTATAAAATAAAACTGCACTTAAATTATAAAGTGTAGTTTTTCTTTGCTCTAAAGGTTTCATATTTTTTCAACCATTAAATTAAATTTAAATATTAAAGAAATATGTTGATTCTAAATCTGCTTCATGCGTAAGTAATGCTATAGGATATCTTTTGTATGCCTCTCCTATTGTTCCATATAACTCTTTTGGTTCAGTATAACCCATGTGCCAACGAATTGCATATTTTTCTTCAGGTGTAAGTTTTATATATTCTGTAATCATCATTACAGATTTTTCTCCATGTCCATATGGTATTGTATCTTCTATAGCATAATATGGAACTTTTTCCCATACACCTAATGCATTCTTTGCATTTCTATAATCTACTTTATAAAAATTTGTTTTACATATATCGTGTAATAATGCAATTATTATCAAAGACTCTTGGGATATATTTATAGGAACAAATGATGTTTCTACTTTATGTTTTAGTATTTCATATACTTTCATACTGTGTTCCATTAAACCCTTTTCATAACTTCCATGAAATCTTGTACTTGCTGGTGCTTTAAAGAAATCTGATTTTTTTAAAAAATCTATTAAATTTTCTATTCCTTCTCTTTTTGTACTTCTTAATAACTCTATAAATTGTTCTTCCATTTTTACTTCTCCCCTTTTTAATATTTGTTATATTAGTGGATTATGCTTACAAATTATTATAAGCTTTCCATATTAATTTAGGACAGTTTATATAATAAACCGTCCTTTAATTTGCTTCTAGTTGTTGTTTAATCTTTGCTGCTTTTTTCTTTATTCTTTGAATAGCTGTATCTACCGATTTAACTTTAGTTTTTAGTTTATTCGCTATTGTTACATACGAATAGCCATTTTTATATAATTTTAAAACATCTTTTTCAAAATCACTTAGATTATTGTTCATATTTTTTTCTACTGCATCAAAGTATTCTCTTTTTGTAATTATTTCTAGAGGATCTTCAGAGCCTTTTTTTGTGTCTAAAACTTCCATTACAGTTGTTTCACAGTCTTCATCCTCATCAAAAGCCGCTGCATTTAAAGATACAGAAGAATTTAATGGTATATGTTTTTGCCTATTTGAATTTTTTACAGCTGTAATTAATTGCCTTTCTATACAAATAGATGCAAATGTTTTAAATGAATTTTGTTTTTCTGTGTTATATGATTTTACAGCTTTATATAACCCTATATAGCCTTCTTGTATAATGTCTTCTTTTTCAGAACCTACCATAAAGAATTTATTGGCTTTCATACTTACCATATCTTTATATCTACCCATCAGACATTCTAAAGCAGTATTATTTTGATTTTTTATTGCTTCATTTATTAAGTTTTCATCTGTCATGTTTTTATATTTTTCTTCTAATTGAAAAATATCTGTTTCTGCCATATCTTATGCTCCTTCATTTCTAAGTATGAATTAATTATATTAATAAAAATTAGCAATGTCAAGTGTTTTCGAAAAATTTTGTCAAAATATAATATTGACTTTTCTTTATCTTTTGCATATAATACTAAATATAAAGATATTTTCAAATTAACTAATTTGAATTTTTGAAATTAATAGAAGGTGATAGTATGCCTAAAACATACAAACTAGCAATAGTCGGAGCTACAGGGTTGGTTGGAAGAACAGCCCTACAAGTTCTAGAAGAAAAAAATCTTCCAAATTTTGAATACAAACTATTTTGTTCAAAAAAATCTGCAGGAACTAAACTTCAATTTTTAGGAAAAGAATACATTGTGCAAGAATTAACAGATTCTTCTTTTGATGAAGGATTTGATTTTGCAATATTTTCTGCAGGTGGAGAAACCTCAAAACATTTCGCACCAATTGCAGCATCTAAAGGATGTATTGTAATTGATAATAGCAGTGCATTTAGAATGGACAAAAATGTTCCATTAGTTGTTCCAGAAGTAAACCCTGAAGATATTTCTTGGAATAAAGGAATTATAGCTAATCCAAATTGTTCTACAATTCAAGCTGTTGTTCCTCTAAAACCTTTAGATGATAAATACAAAATAAAAAGAATTGTTTATTCAACATATCAAGCTTGTTCTGGTGCTGGAAGAAAAGGAATTGAGGATTTAAGAAATCAAGCAACTGAAGGTAATCTACAAAAATTTGCACATCCAATATATAACAATTGTCTTCCTCATATTGATTTATTTGAAGATGATGGTTATACAAAAGAAGAACACAAAATGATAAATGAAACTCGTAAAATACTTGGCAGAGATAATATTGCAATTACAGCAACAACTGTTAGAGTCCCTGTTGAAAATTGTCATAGTGAGTCTATAAATATAGAATTTGAAAATGAATTTAAATTAGAAGATGTTATAAATTTATTAAAAAACTCACCTGGAATTATTGTTCAAGATGATGTTTCAAATAATATATATCCATTAGCTATTAACGCCAATGGTCATGATGAAGTTTTTGTTGGAAGAATTAGAAGAGATTTTAGCAACCCAAATTCTTTAAATTTATGGGTTGTTGCAGATAATATTAGAAAAGGTGCAGCAAGTAATGCAATTCAAATTTTAGAAAAATTAATCTAAATATATACTTAGGAATACACTATGTAAAAGAAGGAGTAACATATGAGCATTCAAAAGGAATTAGAAAAAGAAGGAATTGAAGTAATTGGTAAATTAGATTCTCTAATTACAAATGATATTATAAAAGATATTTCTCGTAGAATAATTGAAACATTTCCAGATTTCGAATTTACAAATAAAGAATTATGTGAAAAGCTTTCAAAACTTACAATGTATAGAGCTAAAATGCAAGAAGGAATGGCAGAAGCAAACTATTTTTATAAAAATACTTCTATATATTTTAATGAACATATAGAATACGAAGATTTATCAGAATTTGCTATTCATGAATGTATTCACTATTTACAAGAAAAAAAAGATGCTGAAAACAAATTAATAAAAATGGGCCTTTGTAATTATATAAATAACAAACCTTATGGTTTAGGTTTAAACGAAGCCGCTGTTCAGTATACATCCTCTTTTATAATTGGAATTGAACCAGATTACGAAAAGTATTATAATATTACACTTTATACTCCTAGCCCTTCATACTACCCTATTGAATGCTCTTTACTTAATGAAATAACTTTTTTTACTGGAAATGATATTTTGTTTAAAAGTACTCTATTTTCAACTGATGATTTTAAAAATTTAATAATAGAAAAAACTTCTGAAAAAGTTTACAAAAAAATAGAGTTAAATTTTGATAAAATACTATCTTCAGAAGAAAAAATTATAAAGTTAAATAATAAAATAGCTTTATTGAATGATGGTAATGAAAAAATTTACAAATTACAAGATAAAATAGAAAAAATAAAAAATAAAATTGCAAATACATATATTAATACTCAAAATACAATTATTAAAGAATTCTTTGACAATGAATTTTCTAACATTACTAATTTAGAACAACTTGAAAGCTTTAGACATAAGCTATATAAATTTAAAGATATAATTGGTACTGTAGAAAACTATAACTTTTATGATAATTATTTAAAGATAATGATGAACAAATTAGAACATAAATGCAATATTTTAGAAAATGGTGGAACAGAAACAGCTTTAAATATAAAACATAAAAACATATTTAAAGAATTGATAGAAAAAATATTTAAGTTTAATACTACACAAAGCAAAGAGAATTTCCTAAAATAGAAATTCTCTTTTTTTTAACTTTTAAAGTTTTATAATTTTATGTAAATACTATTTATTCAATTTTTACTTTTGCACTCTTTGGACAAATATTAATCCAAGTATTTCCGTCATTTACCTCCAAAGTTTCCCCTGTCTCCGCATTCGTATATATAGTCTTACTTCTTCTATTCTCCTTTTTACATTTAATTTCTATAGCTTTTCCATTTGTAATATAATATCCATCAAATGTACCTATATTACTTAAATCTTGTCTATCTTTTGTTGTTCCATCATTTAACTGTGAATTATTTGCAAACATTATAATTATATTTTTTGTTGTTACTTCTTCTTTTGTTGTATAATCCTTTTGCAAAGTTCCTCTTGCATATCTTGTATATCTTTTAGTATCTTCGTCATATTTATATGTTACACTATGTAAATATGAATGAGGAATTTTAATTTCTGTTGCTTCTTCTCCATCTTCTAACTCAACCTCTTTTTGTGAATATGTTAATACACTAGATTGCTCTGATGTTGTTCTATACCCACTCTTTTTTGCTGCAGCTAAAATTGTGCTTGTAGATGTCATTGCATTATGTGGTGCTTTTTTGGTAGAAACTCTCCAAAATGTTGGTTTGCTATAATAAAGACCATTGATATTATTTATATTCAAACTAGAAATATCGCTTTTAGCTTTTGGGCTCCATCCGTAATGAGCATATATTGCGTCATTCTCCATTGCATAATCTAGAAAATAATGTCTAGAGCTACGTACAGGTCCTACTACATCTACATCTTGCCCTTTAAATAATGCCATTAATCTAGTTTCTCCACCTTCAACAATTATTTCATAAACTAAATATGTTTTATTAAGTCCTGCTTGTGGCCATGCACCTTTATGATTATCTATCATTACTGCAATTGGTCTATCATTTCCGTTAAATATTTCAGGTTCTTTCTTTTCTTCTTTGGGCTCTTCTACTTCATTTTGGTTAATAGTATTTTCTTCAGATACTGTATTTGTTTCAGCATTTATATTCTGAAAATTCTTTTTATCTTTATATATTTTTACTCCTAATATTCCTGCTAAGATTAATATAATCACAATAATAGTTATCGCCACTATTATTTTCACCTTTTTAGATTTAGATTTTTCCTCCATGTGTTTCATCTATTTCTCCTCTTCTTATATCTAAATTATTTAATACAAATTCTTCTTTTGGTCTCATAACAAGCTTGTCTTCTTCTTTTATATGGTCATATCCCATTAAGTGATAAAAGCTGTGAACCACCATATATGCAAGTTCTCTTTCAAAACTATGTCCATATTCTTTTGCTTGTTCTTCAACTTTTGGAATCGAAATTACCATATCTCCTAATATGTCTATATTTTCGAAATCTTTATTTTGAATTTTATTGTCTATTTCATCTTTTTCAAACATTGGGAAAGATAAAACATCTGTAGGCTTGTCCAGATTTCTATATTGTTTATTGTATTTTTGAATGTTTTCAGGAGTAGTTAAAGTTATGCTTATATATAATTTTGAATCAAGTAAGTTTTCTACTCTAAAACATTCTTTAACTACTTTACTAATTATTTCATCATATTTTTCATCTGGTTTTATATCTAAATATTGTATTTCATATAAATTATTCATTAAAATTCTCCCTTAAGCTGTTAAATTTCTTTTTTCTAAAATATCTTTTGCTTTTACTTTTGAAGTATAATGTCCTTCAGATTTAAATCCATTTAGTTCTTTCATTACTTCATAATCTACTAATTTTCTCTTATAGTATTTTATTAAATTAGAATAATCATATTTATCATTTTTAATTTTTTGTATATCATCTTTAATAAACAATACTTCTTTTTGCTTAATATATTCTATATAATCTTTTTCTTTTAATCTTTCAATAACTTTGTATTCATGCCAGAATTTTTTGAATTTTTCTCTATCTTGCATATTATCCCAATATACTTTTGTTGAAAGTAGCCTTATACTATAATCTTCTATTAAATCTATTAAAGTATTATAAGCTTTCTCTCTTCTTGCTGCAATTTTTGTATCTTGGACTAATGCTCTTGCATCTTTAATTAACTTCATATAGCATTGTTCTGCAACTGCTAGAGGCAAACTATGTGTAAATAATTTTCTGCTTATTCCAAGTAATAACATATTTTTTTCTATTTGGTCTCTTTGGTCAAGTTTGCCTACTGTGAATGCCTCATATCTATCAAAATCTGCTTTAATTTCTGCATATTGTTCTTCTTCTGCTTTTATTTTCATAGTTAATATTTCTTTTATATATTCTTCTAATGTGTTGAAAATCTTAATATAAATCCACTCTTTACTTGAATCATATACATTCATTGTATCTGCAAGTTTTATAGAATAGTTTTTAAGAATTCCTTTATATAACCAATCCATTTTAGAAACATAAAACTTGTTATATTTTTCTATAGCTTTATCTTTTTTTGAAATATTAACAGATTCTTTATCTAATTCTATTAAGTATTTTTGTTTTCTAAATTTATATTCTACATATTCATTTTCTTTTAAAGAAATAACTCCATAATATCTAGAAAGCGCATCTTTTTCAAATTCTGTTGCAGTATTGTTTTTTACTTTCTTGTAGATTGAATCCATTACATATTTGTCTAATGACTCTAAATACGCAGTATATGCCTCTTCATATTTTTTTTCGTATGTATCTTTTTCATCTGGTTCATACTTTTCTTCACTAAAACGATCATACGCCTTAATCAAATTATTTCTTTTAGCAGAAATTAATAGTCCATTTAATCCTACTCTTGTTGGTATTAAAAATTTATTTAAAGTTGTAGTTAATTTATTAAAAAATGTTTTATTTGCTCCTGTAATTTTTAAACTCTTTTCTTCTACCATAATTTTATCATCCTTTCAAATTTGCATTTTTTCGTAGCTCTCTATATTTTCTAATACCTCATAGGTTACAAAAACTTCAACATAATCTTCGTGCTCATCAGTGTCTACTGTAACTCCTAAAATATTTTGCTTGTTAGTTATATTTTTTTCTATTTCATTGCTAAGTTCTGTTTTTCCTAATTCTATAGCATCTTCCATACTATAGTTTTTATTTTCTTTGATTTGTTTTTTATTTGTAATTTTCACTAAAGAAATAGGCAAATAAAAATTAGAAAATATTTTAAAATTGTGTTCTGTATATATTGTATCATAAATTTTAAATTTGGAAAGAGTTTTATAAAAATTTATTTGAAAATTATTAAATTTTATTTGATATTTTTTTTCAACTTCTCCAGTTTCTTTTAATAATTCTTGATTTAATGGTATTTTTTTGCTTTGTTTATATAAAATTTTTGCTTTTACTTCTCCTAAACTATGTACATATCTTTTATCAGTATATTTTCCTTCCATATATCCTGCAATTAAAACATCTCCTTTATGTACTTCATCTCCTGGCTTTACAAGAGCTGTACCATTTCGTGCTACTATTTCAGTTATAATGCCATCTTTTGCAGCTACAATATTGCAATAGTCCGAATTATTTATTAATTCAGGTTTTTCATGAACTATAACAATTTTTACAATTGCATTTGTACCTTTTAAATCTATTCCAATCCAAGAAATATCATTCCTTTTAAGTCTTAACTCATTAATAATCTTATCTGTATCTATTTTTGATTTTAATATTCCTCTTTTTAAACCTAAACTTTCTAAATCTTCTTTTACATTTTCTATTTTTGAATTTTCTTCTACTTTTATATCAATATTCCACACATATTTAGAACTTGTATAAACCAAAAATGCAATTATAATTAAAAATATTGCAAAAATTTTTCTTTTTTTGTATCTATGCAAAATAAAAGGAATTCCTTTTTTCTTGTTTATTTTTATTTTGCAATTTGTTTTTCTAGAAATTTCTTTCAATTTTTTAAAATCACTTATTCCTATATTAAAAAAGAGTTGTACTCCTTTTTCTCTTTTTAAATTCCATATAAGTATTTTTTTATTTTGGCATATATTTATAAATCGTTCTATATAATAACCTTCTACTTCTATTCTTACATAACCAAGAATTAATCTTAGCAAAATTGCTATATACATGTGGACTCCTTTCGAGCTTACTTTTTGGGACGGAGGAAAAAAGTTACCTATCCTTTGACTTCATTTAATTTTGGCTATAGCTCATTTAGTTACTCAATTTGCCTCTCAATATCTAAAGACTCTATTTTTCCTGTAATCTTCAAACAATCTTCTGTCATTTTATCTAGTTTTAAATTAAATCCATTTATATTTATACATCCAATAAATGTGCTTAGTTTAATATAGTATTCTTCATACTCTAAAATCCCTTTATAGTTTTCAATTATAAGCTCATTAAATCCTGTTATTATTATTTTTGGTTCATTTGTATAAGTTTCTTTAGGCATTTCTAGCATTCTATTAATTCTATTTATTCCTCTCATTTAAGTAAAATCCTCCTGTTTATTTAATTTATATATTAGCTATTCTCTCCATAAAAGAAACAATTTCAACTTACAAACTCATCTAAACTTCTAAATTCATAGCCTTCTTCTTGTACTCTTTTTATCATTTTATCCATAATATCTGCATTTGTTTTTGATGTTGCATGTAAAAGCATAATTTCTCCATTATGCAAATTAGGTATTATTTTTTGCATAGCTTCTTCTTCGCTTGGTTGCTTATTTTCTTCCCAATCAACATAAGCAAATGACCACATTACAGTTTTATATCCTAATTTTTCACACAAACTTAATGTTCTTTCACTAAATTCCCCTTTTGGAGGTCTCATATATTTCATTTCATAATTATACTTTTCATATATTACTTGATGTAGTTTCATTACTTCTGTTGTTAATTCATCATCTGATAAACTTGGCATACTTTTATGATTAACTGTATGGTTTCCAACAATATGTCCCTCATCTATCATCCTTTTTACTAAATCAGATGCAGTATTTACATAGTGTGCTGTTACAAAAAAAGTTCCTTTAACATTATTTTGCTTTAATGCATCTAAAATTTTTGAAGTATAGCCTGCTTCATATCCTAAATCAAATGTTAAATATATATATTTTTTATCTTTATTTCCTAATGCCATACCATTATATTTATTAATAAGCTCCGTATTTTTAGCTCCTAATTCTGGCTGTTCATGACTATTTTTTCGCTGAATTCCCCATCCTATTTTTTTGTTACTTAATTCGTTATTTGAATTTGTAACTATATTGCTTGACATTTTACTTTCTGTAAACATACTTAATGATATAATTAAAGTTAATAAACTTCCTAAAATAATAGCTTTTACCTCTTTTTTCATAATTTCTTCCTTTCATTTTTCTTTTGTTTAATTTTATGTTTAAATACTTAGATTATTACTGATAAAAATAAACTAAAAAGTCATAATAGAAAATTTCTAAATTTTTCTATTATATAAAAAAAGCCATTAACTTAAATAAAAAATTTAAGTTAATGGCTTTTAGTTGTATTTTGCTATACACAAAATATCATACCTCTGTCCATCTATTTCTGCAGGAGTAATTTTTTTCCAATGTGCAGTTAAATTAACAGTTGTTTCTTTTTTTTTTAAAACTTGTAGCTACTCCTGTAACTAATACAAGAAAAAATAATATAGAAAATAAATCAACATTTTTTTGCCCTAATTTTAATATAATATTTTTAAAAATTTTTGTAAATACTTTTTTATAATTAATCTAAAAATTAAAGCGTGCTTTTTATAACTTCTTCAATTTGTTTTAAAGTAATAGGTCCTTGTCGTAAAATTTTAATTTTATTTAGTGTGCAATCTACTATTGTACTGCTTTTTCCATAAAAAACTTTTCCTTCCATAATGCCATCTAACATAGGGCATGATTCTTCTATTTCTTCCAAACTAGAACATGTTGGCTTTCCACTTTTATTTGCACTACTCATAAAAATTGGGCTTTCAGTTTCTCTAATTATATCTTCTATTGCTTTAGAAGTTGCCATTCTAACAGCAATTGTTTTATTTCCATTATTTATATAATTTGGCATACCAGGCTTTTTCATTAAAACTAAAGTTATTGGGCCAGGCATAAATGCACGTATTAATTTTTCTGCTTTCTCATCTACTATAGCTATACTTTTTATTTGCTCTTCATCTGCACACATAATAGGAAATAATTTTTCAGTAGGACGTTCTTTTACTTGCATGAGCTTATTATAGGCTTCTATTGAACTTATTCTTGCACACACACCATAAACCGTATCTGTTGGTACACTTATTACTCCATCATTTTTTAAAATATTTGCTAATTCTTTAATTTCATTTTCTTTATACCTTTTTATCATATACACACCTAACAAATATTAGAATTTCTCTATTTTTGCTTCTTTTCCATCAAATGCAAATACCATTTTTGTTATATTGTTGAATCCTCTTTCTCTTAATGAAGTTTCATATTTTTTATCTTCGATTTGTTTTTTCGCATTTGCTATTGTCTCTTCAATATCTTTTTCTCTATCTTTTTTAAATACTTTAAATTCCATTATAAAACTATTAGCATTTTTATCTTTTGGTTCAAGCATTATGTCATATCTTCCCATTCCTGATTCTCTATTAGAATTTACAACATAAGTATCTTTAAGTGCTACAAGCATTCCAAGTACAAATGCATGGTAAAAGTTTTCTGCTGTATCATTTCCTACATCCATAAAGCTAAACATTTGCATTACTAATATTTTAAACTTTTCTTTAAACTCTTCTAAATTAAGAGTTACTAAATCTTTCATTATACTATTTAAGTCATTTCCTATTACTTTATTCGAAAACCATTCTTCTATTATATCTTTAAACAATTGTCTAATCTCATTATTTACAATTTTTACTTTATATATTTTATTTTGCAAATCCACTACTTCTGCTACTTTTAAGTATCCTGTTCCTACAAGTAATCCCCATATATTATCTTCATTGTTCTCTATTCCAACTATTATAGTTTCAAGATTTACTCTTACTTCAACAGCTTCATCTTTTAAAAGTCTTTCTATTCTTTCTTTTACACTGCTTGATTTTGTTAAAATTAATTTTATCAAATCATTTGAGCTTGTATTTACCCAATAAGGTACTATTTTTCTATCTGTTAAAAAATTTAATATACTCCATGGATTATATATTCCTTCAGTTTTTCCTATTGTATATCCATCATACCATTTTTTTATTTCTTTTGCATTTTCTTGCACCTCAAAATCTGCTAATACTTTATCTATTTCTTCTGATGTTATTCCAAAATCCTCACTAAATTCATCATCTAAAATAGTAAACACTTTAAAATTATTTGCTCCACTAAAAATACTTTCTTTAGCTACTCTTGAAACCCCTGTTAGCACTGTTTTTTCCATGTATTGATTATCTTTAAATGTAATTCCATAAAATGTTTTAAAAAACTTTATTGCATCATCATAAAACCCTTGCACATAAGCGTTTTGTAATGGAACATCATATTCATCTATTATTATATATACAGGTTTTTCATATTCTACATAAAGCATTTTTGATAATAGCTTTATTGCTTCTTGTAATTGAGGTTTATTTGCCTTCAAATTTAAAATAGTATTAAATCTTTCTTTTTCTATATCTAATATTTTTTCACTTTTTAAAAGTTTTATATGTTCCATAAATAATTCTATAAGCTGAGTTTGAAAAAAATATAACATTTCTTCAAAATTGTCTCCTTGAACATCTTTCATAGTTATATATATGCATGGATATGCTCCTAATTTTTCTGTGTATTTTTCTCCTTGTTCCATTATTTTTAAGCCTTCAAAAAGTTTTCTTGAATCTTTTTGATTACAATCTAAAAAATGTCTAAGCATACTCATATTTAACGTTTTTCCAAATCTTCTTGGCCTTGTAATTAATGCTATTTTGCTACTATTATCTAATATGTGTTTTATAAATAAAGATTTGTCTATAAAATAATAATCTTTTGTTCTTAAAATTTTAAAATTGCTTTCTCCTATTCCTATTCCTTGCATTCTAGCTCCTCCTTGTATAATATTATTATATACTTATTGCAGATTTTTAAGCATTTATATTAATGCTTTGCTCTTAAATACTTTTCTCTCTTTTTCTTGTAATTTATTTTACACTAGAAATATAAAAAATGCAAGAAAAATCCTTGCACTTTTTGTTTGTTTCTCATTCATTTATGATAATGTCCTAAGTAATCGGATATAAAAATGTCCCAAATAACAAAAATATATTTGATTTGTATCTCTTTATCTAGTAAAATGTAAACATTGATTTTACAGGAGGTACAAGTGATGAGAAAGGTAGAATTCTGTCGAACGATTTTTCTTGACTTTAGTAGTATTTTGTAGTAAAATGAATATAGTAATAAAAGAGTGGTGCGACACTTTATAAATCCGAATTAAGATATAAAGTCTTAAACGTTGACCTAGCAACAAGAATTACTAGGATTTTATAGAGGACGAATGAGCCTAATCGTTGGCGGACAACATAAAAATCGCACATTGGGGGAAAAAGATAAAAAGTTGCGAACCTATTCTTTTTCCTCCTAAATTTTTAATAATATATAGCATCAAAGGAGTATATGAATGGACAAAAAACGTGCATTAAGTGTAATATACAATTGTGCCAAAAAGTATGATGAAAATTTAAAAAATCAAAATATTATGTTTATAATAGAAAATCGAAAATTTAAAGAAAAAATTAGTTTTATAGAAACTATATTTTATATTCATAATTTTTTACATTTAACAGGAATAGATTATAATTCTAGAAAAAATTTAAAAACAGCGAAAAGCTTTTATTCAAATCTTTTAAAAGGAAAAATTTCATATAAGAATATTAATTATAAAAATCCAATTACAAATGAATTTAAATTAGAAATATTGTATAATTTATGTGCAATAGATAAAACAGCAAAATTTACAGGAACATATAATAATTCTATTAAAGATAATCTTTACACTTAAAAAGTTATAGGCAATATAAGATATTGTTTTGGATTAGTTAAAGATAAAAAAACAAATTATTATCTGCCTAATTCTGCTATACAAGAAGATATAAGAAATATTACTAATAATATGTGCAACATTGTTGCCATTTTAAAGAAAGAAAAAGATGAAAAATTCTATTCTAATATAACATATATAAAAAATAATTTTGATTTGAATAATTTGTTCAGTAATGAAAAAATAAGTGAACTCATAAACTTTAATAATTTAAAATACAATAATGAAAAGGATTTAAAAAATTATAATAAAGTTGAAAAATTCAGATGTAATCTTTAATATCTGTTTTATATATAAAATAATTAGTTTTTTATATATAACAATAACCTCATATAATTCAATCAAAAATATATGAGGTTATTATTTTAAAATACTTTTACAAATATATTTACTTTTGCATAGCTCTCTCTTAAATATATTATCTCTCCTGTTCTTTCTCCAAATTCTACATTTACATCTAATTTATATGCATTTTTATTTGTTATATATTTTTCCGCTACTTTTACATTAGCTGATATTGTGTGGTTTATTACTCCATTATTTCCAGATAACATATTTAGTGATATCCCTGCTAAAATTAGCAATATAATAATTGTTATAACTAGTGCCATTAGCGTTATTCCGCTATTTTTTGTTTCTCTGTTTTTCATTAAATTTTGCATTTGTATCCCCCTCTTTATTATTAATTATATAAATTAATAACATTTTGAAGATTATTAATTCTTACAAATACAAGGTTTTCAGAAAATCGAGATTTAAAAGTTCAAAAATTGCCCTATTGCATTTTTTGTTGATATATGCTATAAAATTAATATAAAAATTATTTTTAATTTATATAATTAATAATTAAATTTTTTGAATATTTTTTATTATTTCTATAATATCTTCATTTTCTATTTTATTAATTGCAAAGCATTTTTTACCTAAATCTTTTATTGAAGCACCTACATGATATAGCTCTTTTTCATCTAATATTATAAACCTATCATGAAATTTATCTGTTTTAGCTACTTTAAGTGTTGGATATTGTTTGTTGAATTTTTGAATATCTATATTCTTTATATTGCTTTTATTTGAAGTTAATATTACTACTTCAACATTATTTTTCTTTTTTGAAAGCATTTCTAAGATACTATCATCAACGTAATTATCTATTATTGTAATTTTATGTTTTGCTTTTTTTATAATTTCTATTATTAAACTATATGCATCAAAGATTTGTCCATCAAAAAATATTCTTTGATTTTCTATTTGTTTTTCTTGTAATTTGTCAAACACTAAATCAAATTTTTGATCATAGTCTAATAATTTATATTCAATATTTGTTATTCTCTTAAATACTTGTCTATTTTCATTTAAAACTTTACGCATTTTTACAAAAGCATTTATTATATTTATGCTTACTTGTACCGCAACTTTATTTCTTAACATTCCAGAAAGCATCGCAATTCCTTGTTCTGTAAAAACATATGGTAAATATCTACTATTTCTTCGTTTTGATTTTTCTACCAGATGCGGTTCCAAATTGGAACCGCATCTGGCTCAATTCACTCTCTGTTAACTGAAAGCAAAAATCTTCTGGAAACCTTTCTATATTTCTTTTTACAGCTTTATTAATATCTTTAGTTTCATAGTGATATAACATAGCAACATCTGAATCTATCATCACCTGTTTTCCTCTAATTGTGTATATTAAATTTTCAATTTCTTCTGTTGTAACTAATTCTAATTCTTCATTCATTTAATCCTTCTTTCTGCCCCAAAAAAAATTTTCTCCCTTTTATATGTTATTATTATAAAACTTTTGTTCGTAGTTGTCAAGTGTCTTTTTATTCTTTTTATACTTTTCCCTGAATAGTAACACTTTTACAAATACACAAATTTTGATTTATTTAATGATTTTTTTTATTTTTTTCAAAAAATTTTTATTTTACATAAAAAATTTTATGATCATTTAAACTCAATATTATTTTTTCCTTATTTTTCAGCAATTTCCATTTTTTTACATTTTTATTTTTGGATTTTTTAAATTGTATTTAAAATATTCAAACAAATTTTATATGTTAATTTTTGTTTCAAAAACTTGGAAAGTCCCACCATTACAAGCATTGACAAATTTCGACTTTTATTGTAATATATTAATTGTGTCTAAAAACAGATGTTTTTTAGAAGTACCTAAAAATATTGAAAGGAGGCTTGTAATGTTAAATTTTGCTATAATTGAAGATGATGAAAAAATACTAAAAAATTTATACCATTATTTAGAATCAATTTTTATGCAACATGATTTCGATGCTGAAATTGGTATACATACTACTAATGTTGATTCGCTTTTATCTTATATAAATAAAAACAAAGTAGATGTACTTATATTAGATATTGATTTGAACTCAACACTTTCTGGCTTAGAAATAGCAAAAAAAGTTAGAAGTTCAAATAAAGATTGTTATATAATTTTTGAAACTGCTCATCTTGAATTTGGGTTAATGGCGTATAGATTTAAAACCTTTGACTATATTTCAAAACCAATTACTCGTCAAAGGCTTGAAGATTGTATAATTCGCTTATTTGAAGACGTTTCTGGTGTTAGTAAACGTTTTATACGTATTGATAATAAAAATACAATTATCGCAGAAAAAGAAATAAAATACATAAAAAGAGATGGAATGAAAATAGTTTTTCACACAAATTCTCGTGATTATGAAATTTATAGCTCTTTTTCAAAAATTCAGGATAAATTGCCAGAAAATTTTGTAAGATGCCATAAATCTTTTATTGCAAATATTGATAACATTACAAAAGTTGAATCTACAGATAATATGGTCTATTTTAACAATTCTTGTTGTGAGATTGGTCCTAAATATAAAAATAATTTTTTGGAGGTGATTAATAAACGTGGAAATTTTAAATAATATATGGAATGCACTTAGTACAGAAAATGCGGCTTTAATTAAAATAATTAGTGTTCCTTGCACTTTCATAGAAATATATTTAACATTTCGTTTATTTACTGCAATATTAAAAACAAATTATACTAAAAAGCAGTTATATGTATATGTTATTTCTGTGTCTTTAGTGTCTATCATTACTAGTATAATTATTCCAGAACCATATAATGTATTTATAAATTATGCTTTTATTTTTATACTATTATTAAAGTATTTTAATTTTAGTATTTTACAAGCTATTGCTGCAGTTATTATACCATTAGCTATTTTTGGATTAGTAAATAGTTTACTTTTAAATCCATTTATAAGAATGTTTAATACAACATATGAAATATTTTCTGTAATGCCTATTTATCGTATACCATACATTATATGTACATATATATTATTATTTATTATATTGTTTATATTAAAACATATAAACATCAAATTAATATCTAATACTAATTTAGACAAAAGAACTCTATTGCCAATTCTTTTGAACTTAATACTTGGTATCTTAACTTTAATGATACAAACATTTATGACCGTACATTATTTTGGCACCGTACCTGTTATTTTTACTCTCTTTAATTTTGCTTTATTGTTCGCATATATTTTAACAAGTTTCTATAGCTTAACTAAAGCTATGAAATTAGATATAGCTACAAGAGATTTAGAAAATGCAGAAAGTTATAACAATTCTTTAACAGTTCTTTATGATAATGTAAAAGGGTTCAAACATGACTTTGATAATATGGTAAATATAATTGGTGGATATATACAAGTAAATGATATTGAAGGATTAAAAAAATATTATGCATCTCTTGAAAAGGATTGTGCAAGAGTAAATAATGTTAGAATGCTAAACCCTAACATTATAAATAATCCAGGTATATATAACTTAATTGTATCAAAATACAAAAAAGCAACAGATCTAGATATTAACATTAACTTTGAGTTTTTCTTTGATTTTGAAAATTTACATATGCCAATTTACGAATTTAGTAGAATTTTAGGAATATTGTTAGATAATGCAATTGAAGCTGCTAAAGAATGTGAAGAAAAACAAATTAATCTAATTTTTAGAGAATCAAGAAAACAACATGTTCAATTAGTAATTATTGAAAATACTTATATGAATAAAGATATAGACACCAAGCAAATATTTGAAAAAGGCATAAGCGGAAAAGAAAATCATTCTGGTATAGGCTTATGGGAAGTAAATAGTATTGTAAAGAAAAATAACAATATAGTTTTAAATACAACAAAAGATGAAAAATACTTTAAACAAGAACTTCAAATTTATTTTTAAATATTAAAAGACTATCTATATAGATAGCCTTTTTTCTTATAAGGATTGTTTTTTATTATTTATAGATTAATCTTTTTTTATTAAAGATGCTGGCATTTTTGGTTGGTGCATAACCCATGCTGCGAAACATGCTGTATTTGTGTTTTTAGCAGCTTTTTCAGCCATTTTTGATAATAACTTTAACATATTCTATTCCTCCCTTTATAGGTTATAATTAAGCAAAAGTTTTAGAAGTCTTCTTATACCCGTAACTATTTTTAGTTATTTTATATGCAACGGGGGTAATCATTAAAGTCTGTACTAAATAACCAAAAATAATTATATTGCAAACGGCATTATTCTTAATAACTAAGGCTAGTATTAATCCTAATGTAAAAATAATATAAGACAAGATTTTTTTCTGTTTTCTTTCTTTTTTGCGCAATATTGGAACATTCTCTGTATCTGCTGGTGCATAAAGACTTATTATTATGATGCCAAATATCCAGACACATAATACGAAAATTACTTTCTCTAGGCTGTGTAAATAGATGTAATTTGATATTTTTGCTATGCCACAATAGAACAAAGTTGTTGACAAAATGCAACCGATATGAGTATGTAAATGAAATCCTCCCGAAAAAGCTCTAAATGGCAGTATTAGTATGACCATAATTACTGTTAATTTTAAAATTCCAAGTAAATATGCTATACCAATAGTAATAAGCATCTTTGGAATTTCTCCAACAAGTAATTGTAGCCCATAGTTTATTATTTCAGCTCTTTCATCATCGATTTCTGGATTTTCTTTTCTCATTCTGTTTGTAAGAAATAAACAGAATTTCTCTACCACTTCTTATCACCTCACTTATATTAAGTCGAATTTTATCACATTTTTTGTTTATTTCTTTTTTTAGTTCGTAAAAAGAAAAAAATCATTTACAAAAAATCTAAATTTGATTTTCGTAAATGATTTTAATATTTTTATAAATTATTCTATTACTTCTTCTTTACTTTTTATTCTAAATAACTTTCTTATTATTTTTATAACTTGATTTTTAAGTCTTTGATACCATTTAATATCAACTAGCATTGGTAAATTGCTTCCTTCTAAACATTCTGGTTCAATATCATTATATACAGATACTTCTTTGTCTTCTTTCATATTTACTTTTTCTGTATTCTCAATTTGCTCTGTATTATTTGTCTTTTCTTGTATACTATCTTGTGCATTTTCTTGAATCGCTTCTATATGTTCTACTTGTGAATTCTCTTCTACTTTTTGTGATTCTTCTACACTCTCATTACCAATTTCTTGTCCCCAATACTTATTTGCAATCCACCCCATTATGCTATATGTTTCATTTCTCAAATTTTGCTCTTCTATTGGAATCTCTTTGCTTATATTTGGTCTATATGTTGGATCTGCATTTTTCTTTATTAATTCAATTACCTCAAAAGGAATTGCTTCTAATGCTTTTTCATCCTCTATTAACTTCAATATTTCTACTACTTCTGAATATGCTTTTCTTTTTTCTTCTTCCATTGTTTTTCTCCATTTCTTTTTTCGACACATTTTATTTTACTATACTTCATTTTAAAATTCAATACCTAAAACATAAAAAATCCACTTAAAAATTTCACATTAAATTCACAATTCTTTTTGTTTTTATTTTGAATAAAGAGAACCTTTCATTTTTTTATTGTTGGTTTGATTTATAATTTTTGACAAAATTCGATTTCTACTTCATTTAAATCGTTAATTCTTCCTGAAACAAAAATAAAATCTCCTCTGCTTAAATTTTGAAAGCAATATTCAGCAAGTTCATCATAAGCTTTTATAAATATTCTTGTATCTTCGTCTATCATTAAATCAAATTTCGTTACACTAATATGTAAGCTATCTTTAAAATTTAAATTTTTACTAACTATAAATTTAAAATCAGGTTTATTATCTATTATCCC
>JAEEGL013896598.1_pt1 | contig 29308 bp, 17 predicted proteins | sample 9134231 | NCBI WGS metagenome assembly JAEEGL01 (sample SAMN16246548, study PRJNA631951) | gut metagenome | biome: gut microbiome; feature: rumen; material: fiber-attached | host: Bos | place: Iran: Karaj | collected 2018-10 | reverse complement strand
TTTTGCCCGTCATAAACTTTTCGCCTTTGTCATGCAGGGCTTTGTTATAATCGATATAGAAATTATAGATGTATCTACAAGTACCGATAGTCTTGTTAATCCTGATTTTCTGTTCGACCGTCGGATTTATTTCCGTCTTGAAGCTCTTTAGCAATTTCCTTATCACCTTCTATTTGTTTTTATACTTACGAAGTCCGTACAACAATAATGTCCTTTTGTAATATATTTAAACATATTTAATTATTAATATCAATATTTTTAATTACTTAAAAAATCTCCCACACAGCAAATAATAAAGATTATATATATTTATTACTTTTTTTCGCCAAAACAAATTCATTAAGATGCAGGAATCAGCCGTCAATCCTGTTTTATTGTCTTACACATCACAATTTTTTTTCGTATAAATTTATTACTATAATATAACATTGTTTTACATAATATATATACATTTCATATTTTGTATAATTTTTTTTGAGTGTGTTTTTCACACTGATATATCCATATATTTTCTGACTGAAATCCTTTTTTTAAGAAAAAGATTGTTTATCTTTTAATCATTGCGATTATTTTGTAAGCAATTAAACATTTTTTTTACAACGAAACTTTCAAATGTTTATGTTTTATTTCATAAAAAACATATAATGGTCAAAAGATGCAAAATTGTGAATTAAATCTTATTAAATAACTATTGTTGTAAATTTACTGTTAATGGCATCGTTTTTAATTAACACTTTTTACAAATTAAATCATATGCAACGTTTACACGAGGATATTAAATGTTGAAACTTAAACATCTGTCTAAGATGATCAATTTCTCCGTCATAATGGCCGGAGCAGGATTATCCGCCGGATTGGTTTATGCTGCAAACAGTAATCTGTCTGTAGATGAACTTAATTCCATTGCTAACAGCAAGCCAGTGGAAACTCCTTATGGAATTGCCGGTTTAGGTGTGCCACCACTGGTTATGATTACTATGGGACGAGAACACAATCTGTTCTCTGAAGCCTACTCAGATTATACCGATATTGACGGTGACGGAAAGATTGACATTATGTTCGACCCGTCAATTAACTACTATGGTATTTTTGAATCAAACTACTGCTACAAATACGCTAAGGATAAGTCTGACCTGATAAATGCTGATACAAATTGGCTTAGAGATCATGTAGATGATAAAGGTGAAAAAAATAATTCATATCTCTATTGGTATCCAGTTGCATATGCAAAGACCATAGGCCCCATTAAACTGGATATTTGGGCGGACACTTCCAACACAGATAGAAAAGTTCTGGTATGTTCAGGGAAGACTGAAAATGGTGAAGATCTAACAGATGCATGGAGTGGTAATTTTCTCAACTATGTCACTTCCAGCCGCATCGATATTCTAAAAAAGGCACTCTACGGCGGTACCCGTTTCTCAAATAACAGCAATTATGCTGCTGTAGCATCAAAAAACAGCCTGCCTGTAAGATATAAGGATGAAAAAGGAAACTACTCATCACTTATCGCTCATTCCCGTGTACTCCGTGATGCTCATGCATGGGGGAAGGTTTTGGGTGACAGAATGTTTAATCATCAGTTAACCGTCAATGATTTTACAGGTCTCCCGGCCACAGGTAATGATACCGATGCTTATTTCTTTGCCATGGCCTCATTTGACTACAATGGCGATGCAGATAAAAAGGATGTCCGCTGGCTGCCGTTCGGCATGAAATACGGCTTAGTAAGCTGTGCAGGTATGCCTGGCGTAACCACCAAATCATCAAAATGTATCAAGAAAGAGAATGGAAATACTGTAGAACTTGATTACGCCTACATCTGGGACTGGGTGAGTCGTGAAACCAATGAAAAAGATCAAGCTAATGGTAATGATGCCATTGCCTCATTAAATCAAAAGAGAATAGATTCCAACGGAAAACCTACAGAAACCCCGTTGTTCACAGGAGATGCCGAAGGGAAAAACGTGGTTGTTGTAAGCTGTACAACACAATTCCATGATTCAGAAAACTGTAAAAACTACGGTACAGAAAGCCACCCTATATGGCAGCCTATAGGTCTACTGCAGCAGTATGGTGAAGGGGAAAAACCTGCTCTCAAATTCGGTCTGGTAACCGGCTCATGGAAAAGCAATCTGGCAGGTGGAGCACTCCGAGCTAATGTTGATAAGTTCTCCAATGAAATATACTATAAAAATGATAATTCCAATGTAAATGATTTTATCAGCGGTGATATCAACGTAGGCGCAGTTAAGTGTAAAAAAGAAGATTACTACTGTGGTATTATTCCTACCCTCGACCGTTTCAGCATTTATGATAGAAATGGTGCCGAAAAAGGTAATCAGGGAGCTCATTACCGAGACTGCGAACGCCACGTTAATAAATTAACTGAAATGAGTTCCGGAAAATGCCGTGACTGGGGTAACCCTATCGGTTCAATTCTTTACCAGACTGTAAGATATTTCAAAAATCAGGATTTAAATTCCGATGAGACTCCAAATGAAGATGTTTTAAAAATAGGTTATGTTGAAAGAAAACCACCTGTTGAAGCTGGAAGTCCGGACTACTGCAGTAAACCGGTATCTCTTCTCCTTGCAGATGAAAACATTTCATTTGACAGCCCGGATTTTAATTCAAATATAAATGGTGGTGACACCGGTGCTGTAGAGTCAGCTACTGCTAAAATCCCGTTAAAGTCAGGAAAATATTTTGCAGGTGGAATAAAATCTAACAAGGATGCTCCGGATTATTTTATCCCTTCTCTGAAGCAGGTTAATAATCTTGCTGACGTAATAGGTATTGCTCCTGGTGTTGCATACAGCTATGGTAGCTATAACGTTGCCGGTGTAGCAGCCCTTTATGGTAATCCATACTATGGTAATAGTTATGCCGTTGAATATACCGGACCAAACGGGGAGTCATGGAAACATCCTATTTCTACCTACGTTGTAGCCATGCAGCCAAATGTCCCTCAGATTAATATCCCTGTAACAGGATCAAATGGCAAAAATACCACTGTCACCATTCTTCCTTTTGCGAAAACTGTAGCTGATTTGTGGTTTGATGACGACGGAGATGATGGTGAATCAACAACAGAAAATAATAAGCAAGGTCAACACAGAAAATCAAATTTAGACTTAAGAAAAAGACAGTCAACCAATCAGGTTGCTGACTTCTACGTTGAAACATTAGGACCGGATCATGGTGTTTTCCGTATCAACTATGAAGATTTCCAGTATGGTTCCGATTATGACATGGACTGGGTAGTTGAATACAAGTACCAGATTATAAATAATGGTGGCGATACCTACGTTAGAGTTCAGCTAAAGGAAATAGACAGTGATGCCTATGCCCCTCAGCATGCCGGTTATGTTATCACCGGTGTAGAACATTCTGGTGTCTATGTGGATTTAGCAAAATCTGCCTACGATCATCGTAGGAGAGGATCTAATCTGTATGAACTCGACAATGTTATCGGTGATTCTGCTATTCTCGGATGTTCTAGTGCAAATTCATCATTAGATCTTAAGAGTTTAATCAATAATTATGATAACTGTCTCTTTGCACAATATAACGAAGACAATTATGAATATGAAATCACTGGAAACAATGTAGCCAATTACTACAATCTCCTTAACAGTGACGGTATTCAGCAGTATTACTACGGTAACAGAAACTCCATTGAGGCTTATCACGGTGGGAACATCTGCGAAAGTAACAATCCGGGATATGCCAAATTCGGTAAATGCCGTTTAATCGGTGACTGCTACCGCAGATTCAATCAGTGCGAAAGCAAATCAAATGATCCTAAAAAAACACCTCGATCTCTCGCCGATATCGGAGGTTCATCTCCTGCCGACGGAAACTACGTCTCCAGCCGTTTATTTAAGGTCAACAAAAAAGACAGTGCCGACAGTCACTGGCTGAAGACTCCGTTATGGTATGCTGCAAAGGCTGGTCTTGCCACCAACCTTCAGAACACCGATACTAATGCAGATCCGGAAAACTACTATTTAGTTACCAATCCTACCAAGCTTCGCGATGGTATCATAAATATGCTTCAGCTTATGGATAAAAAATTCTACAGCGGTTCCGGTTTTGTATTAAACGGCACCACCATTGGTACAAATGAAAATCCATTTGCCTACGCAACTACTTATGGACCTAAGACCTGGTATGGTAATCTCATCAAACTTAGATACGATAATAATTATCAGTATCTTTCCGGTTCTTCTGGTGACGGTGGCTGGGAAGCAGCCAATACTTTTGCAGTTGCAGATGTAGATGAACGTCTTATTGTTACAAATGATTATTTCCATAAGGAGCATAAGAATCTTGTTCGTCTTTATGCCGAAGACATTGATTATAACGGTCTGCCTAACAGTTCAGAGTATCAAGAATATCCCGGAAAGTCAGTTAGTAGCGGTGCAGTACATTACATCGGACATGACGTATTCAGAGCCATTATCAATGAAAATGTTCCTGATGAAACCATAGATGAAAACACTGATTACCTTGCATATGTAGACAAACTGATTCGCTGGATGCATGGCGAACATAAATATGAGGGTAAAGACATTACTGCAAATGCGAACATTCGTTTCGAAAAAAATAATAGAACTCCATTTAGACAGAGAATCCGTGATGACGGAATCCATAAAGGTGAGTATTTTGTCCTCGGAGATATCATAAACTCTGATGCAGTTGTATTCAATCTTGGCAATAGAGATGATGAAAATGAAGAAGATAAGGTAAATTCTAGAAATTATGTTGCTGTAGGAGCCAATGACGGGATGATTCATATCATCAATGACATAGATGGCACACCTGTAGTTTCATACGTTCCAAGTGTAATGCTTTCAAGTCTCGGTCAGCTGGTAAAACAGAACTACAACGGTACAGGTCACAAAGCATTTGTAGACAGTACTCCTAAGGTATTTGTTGAAAAATTAAGTAGTGGTGAGAAAAAAGTTTACCTCTACGGTTCATACGGTCTCGGTTTCAAGGGTGGTTATGTTCTTGATGTAAGCAAAATCGATGATGTTGCCAAATACAGTGCAAATGATAAATTTGACTCACTCAAGGATAATCTGCTTGTCTGGGAAATGACTGAAGCCTTGACTATTAATGATCAGGATGGAAAAGAAATCAGAACCATGGGTTCAAAATACATCGGTAAGCAGCGTACCGCTCCGGCACTTATTCTCAAAGAAGGAAATAATACCGGAGTTAATAAGGGAGTTGTTCCTTACCTTGTATTCGGCAGTGGCTATGAACATGAATCTGATAACGCCGGTCTTGTACTCGTAGACATGCTTTACAGAGATAATATTGCTAACGAATGTATTATTCCTGAAGGTGATGGAGAAAGAAAAGTATCTAATAAGGAAGAACTTCGAAATACTGCTGTCCCTTGTATTACTAAGGTTATTAATATCAGTAACAATGGTGGTACCGATGTTGAAGAAGATCCTTGGAATTTCAAAAATGAAAGTGGAGAGCTAGTTGGTAGAAAGAACGTTATCACTCCTATTTCAGACTACACAAGTTCTTCTATTAACGAATATGCAACCACAACAGAAAGCATGCACTATGCCGCCCTTTACTTTGGTGATTTATTTGGACGTGTATGGAAAATTGATTTATCAAATTTAAAATACACTGAAAAAGAAAATAAATATGCTGATGTAAAAGAATGGGGTGAAGGCACTGCTGCTCCTAAGGTTATTTTCCAGACTGCTGATGTAAATGGTGTTGCCCAACCTATTACTTCCAGCGTTGCTGTCGGTTATCATCCGCAGGGTGGTATAGGCCTCATCTTCGGTACTGGTTCAGTATGGACCGAGGCTGACAGAACCACTACCTCTATGAAGTATAATGAATCTCAGACTCTGTACATGATTAGAGATATGAACAACATTAAGGATATTAACGCATCACACAATGCAAATGAAAATCCTGTGAAGCGCTGTGAAAATTACCCAACAGCAGGCTCCCGTTGTCTGATTCCACTTAAGGAACATGTTATTTCTGAAGATAAAAAGAATAATGAGCCTGAACACATCGAAATCTCTGCCAATGTTGACAAAGTCGAAGGAAATATCTATGGCTGGTATTTTGATTTGACCGGTTTCAGTAACAGTGACAAAGGTCTTGCAAGAATATATGTTGACCCTATGGTCACAAGTTCCAAGTACATGTCTGTTGCGGTTAATGTTCCGGACTATACCAATACCTGTGAAGATAACGGTAGTTCCTACATCATAAGAGGTAACTGGTCGGCCAATCCTAAAGATATAGTGATCCGTACTACCACAAAGTTAAACTATATGGTGAACTCCGGAAATCTATACATAGATAATATGGGACGCTTAGTTGATATTTATCAGGGTACACCGGCTCAAGCTAACGGACCTGACTATACTAACAGTAACACCTTGAATAACAGAATTTCCAAGACCTCTTCATGGTTGAAGCTTTACTAATTCTGTAATCAGGTAACCTGAAATAATGTACTAAAAGCACAGCTTAAAGCTGTGCTTTTTTTTGCATATAACTCTATCTGATTCCATAGTGACTTTCATCATCAGAAAGAAATCATGATGCATCACATATTCATTTTTCTGCTATAGATTATAGAATTTAAGCATCCGGCATCTCTTTGCTTGCGTGGAATAAACAGGAATAATGCAGATTAAATCAAAAAATGAGGAATAGTGACTAAACCGTACAAAAGTCACCATCAAACTGACACATCGGGAAAATTAATAAATATTGATGTTGAAGGTAATACTGAATAGAATTCTGCCTAAGGCATAAATCATGAAAAGAAAAAACATTCTAGACTCATGCATGCCTTAGAATAATTTATCACGGATACTGAATAAATTATCCGGAAGAAACAGACATCCTCCGGACATATTCAGCATATGGAGTGGAATAGAAGTAATCTAATGTTAAGTTCTTTCCTTAAGATTTAACTTCTTTTCAACAGCGGAAACAAATCCCTCCGGCATAAAAAAACTCAGTTCCTTACTGTTTACAGGGAGACATACCTGTACAGTTCTCGCCTTAACGAATACTGTATCGTTACATATTATCTCAAAATCATGCACCAGACGGTTGACGTACTCGGTAAGATAAACCTTAACCTTAAAGGAGTCTCCTAAACGAAGGGAATGGAGATATTTCATGCGCTCTTCAACTATCGGAAAGAAATTGCCGTCCTCTTTGATTTTCTGGTAGCCGTATCCGATATAATCAAGAAACTCACCTCTGGCTACCTCAAGATAACGCAGGTAGTTGCCGTGCCAGACCACTCCCATAGGATCACAGTCGTAAAACTGCACTTTCTGTAGAGATTCAAAGACACACAATGAATTCACTTTAAGCTCCAAAAATCATAAAAATTGAACCATTCATAAGGATATTTATATAGAATTTTCTCAAGCTCTGCAACATAAAGACCAACATATTTACGGATGGCCTCATCCCTGTCCTTTCGTGGCAGCACTACCTGACCGAAGGATTTAAGATATACGGATGTTCCCTGCTTACCGGTAAGACCGAATACAAGATAGACAGGAATTTTAAGAATAGCCGCCAGCACCCACGGACCCGCCGGGAAACGGGCTTTTTTCCCCAGAAAATCAACTTCAACAAATCTTGATTCTCCGTTTAGAAGCCGGTCGCCCATCATAGCCAACCATTCGCCCTTCTGAATACAATCAGACAGCTGAATAGATAACTCCGGGCCTACGTCATTAAGAGGAATGATATTCATGAAAGCGTCTTTATTCAACTCTTTTAAGTAATTCATAAAGACTGCACTGTTATTGATATGCATAAGCACATTAACCTGCTTATGCACATTCTGAACATTGAAAGCTCTGATAACTTCAATGTTACCGATATGGGCACTTATCACCATGGCGGGATCCGGACTTAAACTGAGTTCCAGAAGCTTTTCCAGTCCGCCGTCAATACTCATGAGTTTCTGCAAACCATCCCTGCCGGACCAGCTTAGCGGCTTCATAGCCACCGCTCTGCAGAATGAATAGATATGCCTGCGGGTACTTAAACCGGGAAGCGCAACTCCTTTATTCTCCGCTGAAGATTTCAGGAGATTAAGGTAATTACGGGATAGAGCCCTCACTCTGGAATTACAGGCCCACACTATCCAGGAGGCAATCCAGGCAAGAAGCAGTACCGCTTTGGTACCGCCTGTCCGGTAAAGCAGCATCAGAAGTTTCATCCCGGTAAGGGAGGTACTTTCCCGGTGCTCCTTCCAGGAAACCTCTGATGTTTTTCTCAATGATAATTCCTTTTTCTGATACTCATATAGTGAAATACTTTTTCAAAACAGAGCTTGGTGTGCATCCGGCTGATTCTGAGATTATCACTGAACATTGAGAAATTACTTAACCCGCCGGTGTATACCACATCAACAGGAACCTGCAGAAAATCCATTCCGGACCAGTAGAGACGCACAAAAATCTCTGTGTCAAATTCCATACGTTTGCCGACCTTGACATTATCTAAAATTGCCAGGGTTTCTTTCACAGGATACATTCTCATGCCGCACATGGTATCAATAACCTGGAATTTACCAAGTTCAACACCAACCCAGAAATGAGTCATGTATCTGCCAAGTATACGGCCTTTAGGAGCTGTTTCATCATAAACCGGAGTACCGTTGATAAGCTTCTCCGGATTTTCCTTGCCGAACTTCAGAAAAAGAGGCACGGCATCAAGCTTATGCTGACCGTCTGCATCAAGCTGCAGCGCATGAGTAAATCCTAACTCGCTAGCCTTCTTTAATCCGGCATAAACAGCACTGCCCTTGCCGCGGTTCTTTTCCTGACGAACCAGAACCTGACAGGTATGATTAACAAATTCACGTAAACGGCTGGCTTTAGGCTCCGGATTACCGTCATCAACAACAATGATTTTTATCCCCAGACGTAAAATATTAGGCAGACGATTAATCAATGTCTCCACATGTCTGTAGCACGGGATAACAATACACGGTTTAAATTCCTCATCTTTAGCCGTCTGTATCTGCTGCTGCATCTCTTCTAGATTTATTTCTCTTGGACGATAATAATTCTGATAGTAATGTGTCATAAAAAAAGCCTAAATTCTGTTTATAAAAAAATGACTAAAACGGCGTTATTTATTTTTATCATTGTGTTTTTATTTATAATTTTCTGATTTGTTAGTTTTATGTTTTTATAGTCATAATAGGTTTATTAATGTTTTACTATCCCTGTTTTATATACATAAAAGTATTTTGTTTTATATTATTTTTTTACTATTTTATATTATTAATCATTTATTTTTAACTTTTTTTAACTTTATTAATCAATATTATTGCAATTTTCTCAGGTCTTATTTTTTTCTCTTACCGGAATTGCAAAAAAAAGCCCGATTTTTCCTGTTCCGGCAGTACTCTTAAAATAATGAACCTGAACTTATTCAACAACTTAAAATAGTTATGCATTATAAGGATAAGGAAAAATGCACACACAAAAAAAAGTGAAGAAACAAATGGATGAAAGAAAAGAAAAAAAAGAAAGATAATTAATACAAAGACACAGGCTGAGACTCTGCCTGCCCGCTGTACCTTTTGTGAAAGTAATTCAGACAAATATCAGCATTCAGCCTAAAAGAATCAGTTAACGGACGAATCCTCCAGAGTACACTTTCCGGTAGTATAGACTACATCAGGATCTGCCGCATTTTTTATGGCAAACTCCATTTTCCTCCTGTTTTTTATATAGATGCAGAATAACACCCTGTTTTCCGGAAATATTGTTCTGATATATTTAACTACATCAAAGGAAGTTCCTGAACCGGTGACATCGATATTGAGATACTCCCGGCAGAGATAGGCCACAAGCCATAACTGTCCCACTCCGGGCATAATCGCCTGATAATCAAAGTGACCTTTAAACCAGTCAAGATCCGGCGTAAGATCCGCCTCGGCAGTAATGCTGTCCGCCGTGCGTTCAACAATATTAAAATTAGGAATTCTCATAAAACAACTCTTTTATCCGGTTATATGCCACCTTCTGACTGTCTGTAAGCGGCAGACTGTCGACAATTATAAATCTTCTCGGTACCGCAAGCTTAAGCATATTTCTGCCAAGCAGCATCCGCAGATTTATTAAAAATCTTCCGACGGACATCTCCTCACGCAGCTTTCTCCCCTTCTCGGAAAGAACAATCATTGCCCCGATAAAATCACGTCCGCCCTGTTCATAGCAAATCACGGCACAGTCTCTTACCAGATCTCCGGTGGCAGTGACGATTTTTTCAATCTCATCAAGACTTACCCGGTTATCTTCAATTTTTATAATTCTGTCACTGCGTCCTTTTAGATAAAAGCAGAGGTCTCCGTCACCGTTTCTCACCAGTCTTATCACGTCACTGCCAATAAACGGTGCTCCTTTCATAATATGCGGAGCCGTGACTTTTATGACGCCTGTGGATAAATATTTTTCATTTTCTCTGGGCCCGGCAATATTTTCCTCACCAAAACTGTCTGCAGTTTCAATTATCGTATCATCCGGAATCTGCCAGGCTTCATCCCCGTTTTCCGGATACCGGTAGCCGATTACCCCGGTTTCAGTACTGCCGTATATTTCCAGTATCCGTGAAGCAAAAGTGTGACGGGCTTTATTTAAAGCTGCCGCAGCAAGCTTTCCCCCTGCCGACATGGTAAGTGCCACCTCGACAGGACAGGTATTTTCATCAAGTCTTTTGAAGAATCCCGGACTGGAAACCAGAAAAAGTTTTTTATTAAACCCGGCAAGTCTTATGAACTGTTCCTGATATTCAAGCATTCTGATATACACCGGAACCCCGCTTAGCAACGGAAAAAAGAACCTGAACATCAGACCGTAGGCATGAAAATTACTGACTGTTGCCACCCCGAGACATTCAGCAGGATTCACGTAAGTAAGGATTCTATCCTTTATTGACAGATATTCTGAAAGAAACTCTCCCAGTGTTCGGGTTACCCTTTTAGGACACCCGGTAGAACCGGATGTCATACCGGTTATGGGCAAATCAGCCTCTAAAGGACTGATCTCATTCTCTCCCGGATGACTTCCTGCACTATCTGATGCCGGATCTGAAACAGTCCTGACTAGTGGAAGGAAGCGGGTAATAAACTCATCTTTAATTTCATCAGAAAACGGTAGCCCAGAAAAAAGGCGCTGTAAAGACTTCCCGGTAATTTCAGTAAAGTCACCGCCGTAAGAATGAATAAACCTCAGAAAACCGGAATACTCTGATGACAAATCGATAAGGTTAGGCTTTCTACCATTATTCCAGGTACTTCCGGCAAAATATGCAGATGTATTTAAATACCTGTCACTCTCAATGAAAACATTGACCATGTCCTCATCATTAAGTACGGCAAAGCCCTCAGGCTGCAGAGTATTCGGAAGAACCGGCTCCAGTCCGTGCAGCCATGAAGCCGTAATCATGGCGAAAAGTGCAAGAGAATTATCAGTTGCCGGAATGATGAACCTTACATTACTGATAGAGGAGAGACGGGCATAAAAAAACAAGATTATCCGCAGAACATCCCGGGAACCATAACCCCGGTTATCATCTGCAAAAATAATCCTGTTATCCGCATTCCCTGAATTTATCAGGGAATTATTTACCAGAACAGCAAAAAGGCTTAACACTGACTGTTAACCTTAGCGCATACTGTTCTTACTATATCACCAACAGTTTTAACCGCCTTAAAATCCTCAGCGTTAAAACGGCAGTTAAGAATTTTCTGAATCTCAGCAATCAGATCAATAGCGTCAATACTGTCGAGATCTAAATCCTGAACAATATTTGAATCCATGGTAATACTGTCCGCTTCAATTTCAAAATTCTCAGACATTATTCTTTTTAATTCATTAAAAATTTCAGTTTCTGTCATAACTTAATCTCATTAAACAGGTGCAAAGCAATCCCGGGCAGCAGCGGCAGCCTCAGCCGTTAAGTCTCCGTTTTTACCCCGATTATATCACAACACCTAGGGAATTCAGGACACGAAGCTTACGGCAAACTGTATTTCTGAATTTTTTTTCATGGAGTAGAGCCACATCCGCTCTCCTACCGGTCTTATTCCATGCCGTAGAGGGAAATACTGCGGATACTTTGCAAAATCAGGTGCATGCCATGCAATAAACTGCTTTCTATGAGGCACTCTCAATAAATTTCACCAGAGTGGCTACAGAATAAAAATGTTCCTTCACATTTTCAGAATTCGGACTAATCACCACTCCGAATCTGTTTTTAAGAGCCAGTCCAAGCTCCAGTGCGTCAATGGAATCAAGTCCCAGTCCGTCACCGAATAAAGGAGCATCTGTATCAATATCATCAGGAGTGATATCTTCAAGATTTAATGAATCAATAATCATCTGCTTTACAGCCAGAACCAAATCTTCGCTCACTTTCATTAATCCTCTATAGAATTCTGATTAAATAATAAAATCCGTTCCCTCCGGAGACCGGATAAAGCTATCTATTTACATCAATATCTGCCATAACTCAAGTTTTTTACTGCAAAAGTTAGATTCTACTCCGGTGATATTCTGATAAAGCTGCATTTTTGCGCTGATAGAGATTTTCAAGATAACGATTGAAATGGCGGGCCTTAAGAGAAAGAGGCATCTCAGATCCGGAAGACTCCTCACCGAATTCTATCCTTTCCCCGAGAGCCACATAGATATGAGGTACATGAGGTGGCGGAACAATATTCAGAAAACCGGTGTTCAGGAAGTCCGGTTCCGAGCAGTACATAAATACCGGAATTACCGGAATACCGAGTCTTATGGAGATATTGGCTGCGCCTCTCTTAAAGTGAATATCCCCGTGAGTCCTGCTCCCTTCCGGAAAAATCAACAGACTGCCGTCAGTCACCGATGCAGTGATATCCTCATAAGATGACTGATTATTGACATATCCGAGATGACGGACTATTGATTTCATAAAACCCTGCGTCAGGGAATACTTTACCATGGTGCTAACGCCGGTATCCATAAGAGATACCATAATAACATAGTCCACCAGAGTCGGATGATTAGCGGTAATAAGACATCCGGAGGTATCAATACTTACATTTGTAGCCGGACGGAATATTTCATTCAAAGAAGTCTCCGGCAGAGATTTAGAAGCCTCACCTGCACTGGATGTCACCCCGGCATCATTATCCGTAAGAAGAAAATGCACCTTGAAAACACCCAGCAGACCGGATAGAAAAATGAGCATCTGCATACTCTTTTTTACCAGCCATCGCAGTACCTGTCTTCTTTTTACCGCATTTCTGATAAAGAGGGTAAACACAAAAAAAACAGGAATACCGAGAAGTACCGCCCCGGCGGAGAAGCATCCGAAAACCAGCAGAGTCCCCAGACTTCTGCCCAATAAAACAACCCGGTTCCTGAGATTCATAGCCTAATCTATCTGTTAATAAATACCAATCCGAAAAGATCTTATTCAGCTTATGAGAAGCTGATACTTCTGAAAAAATCCACCGTGTTCATTGATCCGCATCCCGCGTAATCAAAGGTAAATACGTTTGATGATATCTCATCATCACGGCATCTCTCAAGCACCAGAGCCCCGGCAAACGGACCATGACAGAAATCAGCATTCGGAATAGGCATGATTCTATTAGAAAGATTCTCCTCGTAACACACTACCAGTACCCGCTGCATATCACTGCCGTAAAGTGAAGCACAGGCCTCGGTTAAGGCCGCCCCCAGGGTATTCTCGGCAGCACTTACAGCCGTGGTTTCCTGATAAAAGCCGTTAATTATGGAAAAAACCCCGATATTACTGTTATGAACTGATGCAGAAAATTCTGTCGGAGACACTCCTTCCCCTTTATAGACCTCCTGCAGAAGCTTAATACATCTTAAAGTTTCGCCAGTGCGGCTCGCGTATATCACCTTATCTACAGAATAACGACTGCAGGCCTCAATTGAAAGACCAATTGCCATCCTGCCGGCAGCATTGAGACGGCGACGGAGCAGCATGGGAACAGCCTTGATAACCGGGGAATCTTTAATGATATTCACGTTTCTTTCTGCCCTGCTGATATCTCCGGAAATCTCCTTTAATTCCGCATATGAACCGGCATAGTCGGAAATAAAATAAACATCTCTGAGAATAAACCTGTATTCCATCAATAAATCCTTTTTATCTGCTCACCGCCTGATAATTATCCATCCGTTTCCATGAAACTCCGTCATAAAAGAAAAGAACAAAGCTTTGGGGAAACACCTGCTTATATGTATTTTCCGGACTGAACAGTTCATACAAATATCAGCCGAAGAAAAGACATCCGAAAAATACCGCTCCGATCATGGAGGCAAGATCAGCAGTGAGACCGCAGCCGATGGCATGTCTTACCTTGGTAATACCGACAACACCGAAATAAACGGAAATCACATATAAGGTTGTTTCAGTCGAACCCAGCATCAAAGAGGCAATATGTCCTGCCAGTGAGTCAACTCCGGAATTCTGAAACACATCCAGCATAACCGCTCTCGCCCCGCTTCCGGAAAGAGGCCCCATAAATCCCACGGGAAGAGCCTCGGCAAAGGAGGATATATCCATACCGCAGATGCCGAACAGCCATTTAAAGCATGATATCAGATAATCAAGAAGTCCGCTTCCTCTGAAAATAGCTATGGCAAAAAGCATGGCCACCAGATAAGGAAGAATATCAATGCAAACCCCGAAGCCACTGCGGGCTCCGGCAATAAAATCCTGAAAAACCGGTCTTTTTCTGAAAAGACCGTAGGCGGTAACCCCACCTACAAAAAGCACCATAGAGAGATCACTTAAAACCGTGGCCTGGGATACCAGATCAGAGCCGGCTTTAAAAGCCCACACACCAACACCTGCGACAAGTCCGACCATCATGGCAAAAAGAACCAGCATCGGCTTTTTAAACACATTAAGTCTCTGGACAACAGCTGTTACCAGGAAACCTACCAGAGTGGAAAACATGGTGGTGAAAATCAGCGGCAGAAAGACGTCTGTAGGATTTGCTGAACCGTATTGACTGCGGTACATAATGATACTTACCGGAAAAATTGTCACTGCGGAGGTATTAATAACCAGAAACATTATCTGACTGTTTGTGGCAGTGTCCGGGGTTTTATTCAGTGTCTGCATATCCTTCATAGCCCTGATACCGAACGGGGTGGCGGCATTATCGAGCCCTAGCATATTGGCAGCCATGTTCATGGTGATACTGGAAATTGCCGGATGTCCTCCGGGAATCTCCGGCATGATTACCCGGAAAACCGGCTCAAGCAGTCTGGCAAGCTTTTCCGTAAGACCGGCGTTATCCATAATGGAGGCAAAGCCCATCCAGAGACACATCATCCCTATAAGTCCTATAACAATCTTTACAGAAGTCTCCGCCGAATTAAAAAACTGCTGCAGAACCTCGTGTATTTCAATATCACCTACTAAAAAACACCTAATGACGGCACAGATTATTCCCAGAACAATCATTCCGCCCCAGACTTTATTAATCATAAAAATATTTCCACCAAGAGCCGGTCATTCCAGCCGCATTTTATATTTTCTGTTAAACTACAGATATTATTTCACATTATCCGGCAGTTCAAAAAAAATTTCGGTTTGATTTCCGATTTTTTAACTCTTAAAACATTTTTACGAAGGGTTACAAATCGGTAACTGGTATTATGATAAAAAAAATACGACAGTCCGTAAAAACACAAACTGTCGCTATGGCAAGGTAAATGCTTTTCACAGACATCTGCTAATGCCTGTGAAAATTAATGATTAGTAAACAACGCCCTTTTCCGCCTCGGCCAAGGCATCATCCACGCTCATTCTTCCGGTAACGGAATTGCTTATGGCCTGACCTAAAGTTCTCCAATAGCGGCTCATTTCAAAAACACTCGGCATCAGCTCTCCATTGATGGCATTTTTCATGCTGATGGCAATCCGCGGATCCTTTTCCTGCTTCTTTTCATATGAAATCAGAGCCACAGGTCCTAAAGGTCTGTCATTATTCATAATTTCCAGACCTTCATCTGTGAGAACATATTCTGTAATAAACTTTTTGGCGATATACTTGTTCATTGAGGAGGAATTTATCGCAAAACCGAGCACACCGACCATAGGTCTGGCGATTTTACCGTTCAGGGTAGGAAGCATGTTCACGGAAAGTTTGATATTCTTGTATTTATTCCATGTCCAGGCGCCATCCAGAATACAGGCAACCTCACCGTTGACAAAGCTCTCTTCTGTCTGCTGATAGGTTGCTCCCTTCGGCATTACCCCACTGATGATCATTTTTACTAAAAAGCGCATACCGATTCTTGAACCTTCATTATTGATGCCGGTATCCTTGACATCATAACTGCCGTCCTCATTTCTCTTGAATGAATAGCCACCATTGGCTGACAGCAGAGGGAAAGTGAAGTAAGGAATCTTATAGTCCCACATAATGGCTTTCTTTCCGGTCTTACGAAGCTTTTCATCAAGCTTCATAATTTCCTCAAAGGAGGCTGGTGCCTTGTCAACAATGTCTTTGTTACACATAAGAGAAACTGATTCTATGGACAGAGGGTAACCGTAGTACTGACCGTTTACCTTCATGGCCGCCCAGGCAAGCTTGTCGAATTTCTTATACTCGTCAATGGTAGGCACAACGGGATCAATGGTTCCCTTACTGATAAGTTCACCGAAGCGGTCATGTGCCCATAACAGAACATCAGGACCGGTTCCGCTGGTTGAGAATTCGATAAAACGATTAACCACATCGTCCGGGTAGGCTACCAGAACTTTTACTCCGGTATCCTTTTCAAACTTTTTACCGATAGTCACCAGACCGTCATGAGATTTATCGTGATTAACCCAGATAACAATTTTTTTCTCTTCACCGCTTTCATCATCAGCAAAAACGGGCTGAGTTAAGCCAAGCAAAACAACACTGCTGAGAACAGCTGGAACCAATTTTTTCATTTTTATCTCCCGATTTCTGGAAAAATGCCTGTTGATATGTAATAAATGAATTTTTTCAGATAAGCCAAAGACATCAAATCAACAGGACATATCAGATCCGCTGTCCGGTCAATCCGCGCTGTATATGTTAATAATTCTTCAATAATAAGGCATATCATGTGCAGGCAGCCGTCGTATTTTTTGTTTATGTTATAATTTATATTTAACATCTGATGCCGCATGAAAATCCGCTGTGCATCAATGCAATCAGCCAATACCACAGACCTATTCTACCACAATTTCCAGACAGTAAAAAAAGATACCGGACGCATAATTACATAATTAAAACAATGATTTTAATAATAAAATTTTTCTATACTGTGTAAAACAATTATCCGACCGGACGGAGGATTCTGATACTAAGGTAACTATCCGTACTGCCTGAGTCTCCGGAAGTGCATGTAATAACAGTCCGGTAAAGGAAAACGGAACAGTAAATAAATACTTCCGCCGTCTGCCGGTTATCCGTATCAAACTGCGGAATAAAAAACGGCTCAAAGTCTACTGCAGAACGTCCAGACAGGCTTCAATTCTGATACCCTTGAACTTATCAGCATTATCCTTGTTACGCAGCACCATTCTCTTAACGATTTCCATTGATTTGGCAACAGAGGCTTTCAGGAATTTACCCTGCAGTACCTGTCCCATGAGCACCGACAGAAAAATATCCCCGGTTCCCGGCAGAAATACCGGAACGGATACGTAAGGCAGAACAAAGTACTCCTTCTGTTCATCACTGTAGCCGGCTACGGCTTCACTGCCGTCAACATGACAGCTGGTAATTACCACGGATTTAGCACCGAGTGCACGCAGCTTGTCAATAAGTTCATAGACTTCAGCCTGGGTTAAATCATCCTTATAGACTGAATCAGTGAGATATACCGCCTCGGTATAATTAGGAACGGTGCAGTAGGCAACCTGCAGCAGTCTTTTCATGTTGGCCACAGTTTCCATGGTCATGCCGTTGTAAAGGGAGCCGTTGTCTGCCATTATCGGATCCACAAAAATCAGCACACCTTTTTTGGCTTCAGCCCCGCAGAAATCAATCAGCAGATCCGCCTGAACTGATGAAGTAATAAGACCTGTGGATATGGCATCAAATGAAAAACCAAGTTCCTGCCATACCTTGATGGAATCACGCATATAGTCGGTGGTATCCTGAATTCTGAACTTGCCGTATTCCAATGTGTTTGAAACCAGGGCTGTAGGCAGATTGTAAATGTGGTATCCCATATTGGTAAGAATAGGTATCATGGCGGAAAGAGCCACCTTGCCGTAACCGCATATGTCGTTTATTAGAAGTATCTGTTTATTCTGATTATTCATAAAATTCACCAATGGCCGCAGTACCGAATCCTCTGCCGTATAAAGATGATTCATGTACATAAAAAAACGCTGACTGCCGGGCGTTCCGGATGTCTCTGCTGTTAAAACATTAATAACCGGCAAACATCTGCGTATCCGACCGGGGATATTCATCCGCAGTAGCAGTATAAGTACTTATGTTCTAGAAAAAAAAAACTGCCCCACCTTTTTCACTAAGAAACAATTTTAACAATGTCAAACTTTATTATTCATTATTGGGAGTTGGCAGTCATTTTGGTGTATTTTATCATCATCTTTATAAAAAAAATATCATGTTTTTTTCTGAGTAAAAAAACATACCTTCCTTGTGAGAGTTGTCATTCACATCTGGCAAATCCTGCAGGGAAGGCTGAAGCATATTTGCCTGATAAAGCTCTGCAGACCTTTCACAGTTTCTTTTGATATGTCATACCGCATTATCCAGAATAACAGATTACTGCGGTAAAACTTTAAAAATCACATCAGAAATCGAAGTCCAGCTTATATACAGCATCCACAGCCTGTTCTATGGAGCTTGTAGCTTCTATATAGAAACGTGGAAACATTTCATAACGGATACGAAATTCAGAAACAGCATTGTAGAGACCGTAGCCGTACGCTATCTGAATCTTCGGCATGATGTAGGCTGAAACCTCCACCTGGGTATCATCCCCCTCTCCGCGGGAATCAAGTGTCATATCCTCCAACCCCACAGATTCACCGATATTACCAATCACGTTATTGGTCTGCATGAGACCGACACCTAAAAAGAGCTGGGTTGCCATATCCCCGCTGCCGTTGGTCTGGTCAAGCCCCTTACCGCGAAGGAGATAGGAAAGTGCCTCACTCTGACTCATTTCCGGTCTTGAGAAAATATCAATCTTCGGATAGTGGGCATTTCCGGAGACTTTAATACCTACAGTTACATTCTCATCCTGCATGGAATGAGGATTGCGGATAGCCCTGATATCAAGAGTAGGAGCAGTCGGATCTCCGACAAAGGATACCATCCCCTGTTCTATCAGCAGATTCTGACCGTAGGCATGGAAGGTTCCGTCCACCAGTTCTATCTTTCCGGTGATATTCATGGCCTTTCTCGGTCTCTGTCTTACATTCAAAAGACCTTTAAGATAGGTTCTTAATCCTAAGGCATTGATTTTTATATCCGGTCCGAGTTCTACATCAACCTTCAGCATAAAAAGGGCATTCTGGGAATCAGGATCCTTGTAGATGCCGTTTTCATCGCGGTGCACCTCGACAATATCAGAGGACGCGGATACGGAGCTTTCAGGCAGTTCCTTGACATTGATTCTGGCCTGAGGCATTCTGATTTTACCGGATATCTTATTGATTTTATCATTGAAGAAGGCTTCTAGATTCACCTGTACCACACCTTTACCGTAACCGAGAAGATCCAGCGGAAGTTCTTCGGTATCTACCTTGAGAGTGGCCTCAAATTCCGGATCCCACACTACATTACCTTTTATAGTCCCCTTTTTAGCATTAAAGGTGAATGAGGCGTTGATATCAGCCCGGTCACCGGAGATATTAATCATGGTATTGATATCATCAATAAGACCGATATCGGCAGCAGGATAGATATCCATATTCTCAGTCGTTATCTGACCGTAGAAGAGAGGTTTGGCGAGAGTACCCGCATATCTGCCGTGACCGTCAATGAAGCCGTCAGAATCATGAAGCTCATCGACAAACTTTTTGATAAGCTCCAGATCAATCCTGTTGATATGCAGATCACCGCTCAGGTTTCTGGTTGATGACAGATTGTCAATCCTGAAAACAGTCTGTACAGAACCGAATCTTCCTAAAAGAAGCTTTAAATCAGTGGTCAGCTGCTGATTTTTAAGATTAACCTTTAATCCCAGCTTCTCTATCTCCAGAAGCTGTTTATTGAAAATAATCCCGTTGTCTGATTCCATAAACTCTACATTTATATCAGGATTTCCGCGATTTAAAGCTATATCAGCATTAATGGCGAGAGGCTTCTTCACGACCATTCCTTCAGGAAGATATTTAGAGAATTTCATCAGATCAAGAGAAGGAATTCTTATCCCGAGAGCTGTTCTGTCCGGACTGTAGCTGCCGTCTGAAACCAGAATACTGTTGCCGTTCACCTGCCATTCATGAGCTTTAAACCAGGCTGAGACACTGCTCATGAACTTCACACCGAAAGACAGCGGTTTATTCAGAGAGACATCAAGATCCTTCCTGGCAAGATGAAGCTTTTCCAGATCACCGCTGTAAGCTGAACGGTTGTCCTTAAGACCTCCTTTCATGGTCATTTCCACGTAACCTGCGATACTCTCGGTGGAAAGCTCCAGAGTGTGAGCCCCCTCGTTTCCGGCAAACTTCAGAGAAAAATCACTGGCATACAGACTGTCACCCTTACGCACCTCGTCTATTCCCAGATTCAGCACACCGTCAGCAAGCACAAGTTCCTTTAATTTAAGAGAAGATGACAGATTAACATTAGCAAGATTGATTTCCGGAGAAAGGAATTCCCCTACTGAAGCCTTCAGATCTATCTCCGGAGAGGTAACATCCCCTTTGGCCTTAATCTCACCGCTTACCTTGCCGTAAAAATCCGGATGTAGCAGAGAAATATTATGGAGATCAGCAAGCACCGATAAATCAAGTCGGCGATTGGTCATACTGCCGTTAATATTGATATTGTTACTGTCACCGATTTCCGCGTGCAGCTTTTCAACAATCCCCTGCCATGATGATCCTGCTTCAATTTTTCCGGATGAAAGCTTTAACGGATAGCCCATCCACGATCCTTTAGCCTGCAGACGGCTGAATCTGGCATACCAGTTGTCGAAGTCCTGATAATGAAGATATGAAGTTATTCCGAGTTCAATATCCCCGAGATAATCAGGAAGGTAATTGGCTATATCGGTAATTTTTAAATCAAGACTACCGTCAAAGGAATACTGTTCGCTCCAAATGGTATTACCCTTGAGAGAAACTTTATCTCCGGCACTGCTCACAACCTCCAGTCTGCTGATATTCGCCGACTGAAAATCCGTGCTTAATGCGATATCAGCTTTCAACTCCGGATAATTAAGAGCCTCCACTCCGTCAGTCTTCAGTTCAAGAGCCAGCTGTTTTAAAGAACCGTCAGCTTTCAGATTAAGCTTTTTCAAGGCATAATCAGCCTTATCGCCGGTTACCGGCCATCTTGCGTGCTCCACCTGAATATCGGTGGTAAACGGTAAATGCGGCGCCAGTACATTACTGCGGATTTTGATATCAGCATCAGTTACACCGCTTACCAGAGCATGGGCGTTCAAATCAACCAGATCACCGTCAACGGTTATTGTCACCTTGTGATTTGCAAGCAGACCGAACCAGTCAGGATTTGCGGAATCAGCTGTAAGATTAGCCTTTATCGGGTAGTATTCATCAAGGATAATCCAGCTTTCAGCAAGTCTGGCGTGACCAAGCTCCTGATTAAAGCTTAGATAACTGACGTTTACTTTCGGACCGACAAATTCCATCTTGAAACCGCCGTCAAAGATTCCGGTGTCAAAACCGTCCATATGATAACGGCCTTTATTAATCTCTACCTTTTCCACATAAAGATCAAACGGCAGAATTACCGTATAAAGCGGCTCGATACGGGACTTGATTTCCTTACGGTCATAAGGATTTTTTAACGGGCTCTCCGGCTCAACATATACCTGTTCCCCGGATTCCTCCTCTGTTCTGCCTGCATCTTCTGATTTTTGAGAGGCTGCGGCTACTGTTTCACTTCGGGAAATATTCTGAGTATCAGCAGTCTCAGAAGCCGGAGATGAAGAAGAGGCGGAAACCGGAGCTTTTTCAGGAGCAAATGCCTCGTCAGCCTTTTTCTCTGCGTTATCCCCCTCAGCCACGGTATCTCCGGCAGAGGTGCCGTCATCCGCGGATACGGCATCTCTTTCCTGTCTGATTTTCTCCAAAGTACTGTAAGTAATCTCTTCACCGGCGGTCCTTCTAGCCAGAAGCTCATCTCGATCCTCGCCGTGAAGCAGGGAATCGGCATAAGAGAGAGTGAGATAATCCACATAGAGATTGGTGTGCTCCATGGTAGCCGATGCTTCACATTTCTCAACAGCGACATCGATAATATTTGAAAGCATCAGGAATCTGCTGATGGAAATTTTATCAATAATGATTTTTACCGGCATGTCGAGAACAAAACGCTCACCGTCATCCTCTTCCTCCGGTTCAGGTTCCGCAGGATGGACGTCGGGAGCTGGCATGATAACCAGTGTTTTATCCGGAACAGATGGTCTGGTTCTAGTCATGGCTCCGGCTTTATTTACCTCGAATGAGTGGTTTTCATAAAGACGGGAGGAGATGATTTCATCTATCACCGGCATATTGAGAGGTTTATTTCCCAGAACCAGCAGCATATCACTGGTACCTAAATATTCCACCTTTAATTCTGACTTCAGAAGATCCCATATGCTGTATGAAATCTGAAAATCTGCGGCTTCGATGACTATGGAATCCTCAAAATTCATTTTGAAGTTTTTAATAATAAAACCGCTGCTTAAGTCTCCGTCAGCAAAATCTCCGGATATTTCAGGAACATATTTGGTCACCTGTCCCCAGGCAAATGATGAACCGGTATTGGTAAACAGCACAAAGCTAAGCAGTAAAAGCGCCATGGAGAAAACGAACAGTGCCGTACACAGAGTATACTTTAACGTTTTCTTGAAGATACGCCAGATGCATCCTGAAACTGATTTCTTTTTTTCAGCAGGTGCAGATGGCAGTGTTGTTGAACTTTTTTCAGGTTCTTTATTATCAGCTGTTTCCTGTTGCATAATTATCAAACCACTCTTCAACGCAAATATATTATCGTTATTATTACAGCCTCAACAGGTTATTACATTTTCAGGAGACTGATACTGTCTTAACCTGTTCAAATTTTCAAGCTTTCCGCTGTTCCTTTTGCCGTACTCTTATGTACAGCAGTACTTCATCATCAGGCAGCCGGCCTAGATATCCGGTCCGATACCGAAATGCAGTCTGAACGGAATACGTTTCTCGGATACCCCGAAACCGAAATCGACCTTGATGATACCAACCGGACTCACATAACGGATACCTGTACCGACACCGATAACGGTATTTTTATCCTCATATTTGTTGGTTGCCTGACCGGCATCAATAAACCAGGCGGATCGCAGATCTTCAATTACCGGAAGCTGCACCTCCATGGAACCGGTAGTCATATAACGGCCCCCCTTCAGGTTTCCCTCAACATCCCTGTCAGATACGGTCTTGTAACCGAATCCGCGGACAGAACTGTCTCCACCCACGAAAAATCTGTAATACGGAGGTATTTTGGCATAATCATTCCCGAGATTAACCCCCTGTTCAAAACGCATGATAAAACGGGAGTTTCTAGTCGGACTGAACAGCCATTTGGCTGAACCGTAGAGCTGCAAAAAGGTGACATCAGCACCTAAACCTGTTGAGGAGGCAAAGGTTTTAAATGTATAGCTCTCACCTTTTCTTACATCCATACGGGGATAGGAACGGGAGAAATTAACCTTGAAGCTCGGTCCGGAGGTAACAGAATTACCTTTCTCTATACCCTGATGGTAATCTTCATACTGCAGCACATATCCCATGTCCAGCACCCACGGGGCATATTCCTTGGTTGCGTAGTGAACCTGACCTGAAGTGATATTCTCATTAGTATCGTTCAGACTTTCATGTGACTGCTGTCCCTGAATATAGAAATAATCGGTCAGAGGGTTCTTAAAAGGAATTTTGTATCTTGCCAAAAACTCCTGACGGATATGGGAGACCTCAGTCTGCAACAGCAGGGAATCACCATGCTCGTTAAGAAGAGGCATATTCCATTTCACCTTGCCTCTGATACCGTCATCTGTTGCGTACCCCAGACCCAGTTCAACCACATTAAATTTTTTTCTCTCAATATGGACATTTATCGGCACCTTGTAGTTATCGGTCTCTTCAAGAAGCGGGTGTACCTCCACATCTGCAAAATAACCGGTATCATACAGCCGGCTGCTGAGCCCGGAAAGCTTATCAGTGGAAAGATTCTCCCCCTCGGAAATGCCGATTACCGGTTCCACTATCGGCAGATATCTGGTATCTCCGGAAAAGGTGATTTCCCCGAGACGGTATCTCCTGCCGGTATTCAGGATGAGAGCCATATCAGCACAGTTTTCATCAACATTGGCATATACCTTTGATTTAATGAAATGAGCATCAAGATAACCTCTGGTGAGAGCCATGGCCAGCATTTTGGATTTTAAATTCTCATAAGCCTCATGAGAAAGAACGGTGTGTGATTTAATGAGCCCCTTGCGGAATACACTCATGAGAACCGGATCGGTAAGCCCTTCACCGATAACTTCGATTCTGGCATTTCGTATCCAGACAGGTTTGCGTAAATCTACGGCCACGGTAAGTATTTTGGATTTTTTGTTTTTAAATTTCATTTTTATGGACGGATTATAATATCCGAATACTTTAACCGCATCCCTGACCTTCTTGTCGATTTTTTCCGCAGAGGTACCTATCTTATTAAAGCTTAATCTTTTGAATTCAGGCAGAGTACTTAAATAAGCCTCTATATTTTCTTTAATCTCTTTATTATCACAAATGACATTGTATTTGATGACCTTGTTTAAAACAGCGTCTGAAACACCGTTGTTGATATCTCTGTCATCCCCTACCGAAAAATAATCATCATTATCCTCTTCAGATCTGGTAAAACGTGAAAAGAGATCATATACAGTGTCAGCATAAGCCTGGGACGGATTAAATAAACATACCGCCAGTAAAAAAAACACCAGACTGTGAAAACGAGAAAACGACATTGCTATCGCCCTAATAATAAATAATTAACTTTCTGAACTACTCTATGATAGTTTACATAATAGCTTAACATCAAATATAAAACCATTTGCAGCCTTCCATGTTGACAGGCTTGAGTAATTTCGGCTGATTATCAGCAAATAATACCAAAAAGACAGACATCCTCCCGATCATTTATCAAAAAAGTCTGTCTGCTTCACAGTATAAAAGAACAACCGTCTGTAATCCGGATAAACGGAAGTACCTGTGGTTAAAAAACAACCTGAAATAAATAAATTTTCCGGAATAAAAACAGGATAAAAAATGCGGATACTCTTACCATCCGGGAATCCCCCCGGATTATCCGTATAACTATAATCAGCGGTAGAAAGGACAGGTCTTTCGCAGAACGGTTTCCATATGCTTGATAATACCCTTGCCGGCAAGCCTTTGCACCATCTGGTCATCCATATCGTATATCACCACATAGCGGTAATATTTTCTGCGGGAGTCATAGAGTCCTTCAACCTTACCGGTTCCCCTGAAACAGTTAGCTTCAAAACGGTATATATCATCCGTGGTTCTCTTCGGCTCGGAGGAAATATTACCGTTACTGTCCTTAAATTTAACCCCTCTGCAGCGTCTTTTAACGTCATTGAATGTTTTAGTAAAGTCCATAAAAGAAGGTCTGGTTACCGTCTCCACGGTAATCTGATATTCCCGGGGATGCATATCATCCAGTTCAACCGAGCAGATGGCCTCATTGTCAAACACACCGCTTGATACATTGAAAACATGACCACCGAACGGATAATTAGCCTTATTACCGCCTGCAACAGCATATTCTGCCGAAAACCCCGACAACAAAATAAGAGAACAAACGGCTATTAACTTACATGCTTTCATCTGCAGGATACTCCACTTAAATAATCAGTTACCGGAACTAAATGACATTACGGATAATCTTAACAAATTCGATAAAAAAAACAATCATTCAGCTGATATCCTGACGTAATACGAGATTTATAATCAGTTTAAAACAATCTGCGGGATTTATGCCTGTGATAGTATGTTTCAGAAAGACCTTTTTCATTACGGTGTTTTTCCGAGATTTATAAATTATTATCCGTAATGAGTTACCAGGAAAAGAAAAGAGAGCAGAGGATATGAACGAATACAACTGTTAATTATTCCTTCTCCACTTTCAAGTTCAATTACATCTCACGGATAAATATTTCATGCTGTGATAAAATAGTTAACAATGGTTTTACCGTTTTCATTGAGGTTAAGTTATGGGTGACATCATCAATCCTGACGAAGGCAATTCTTTTATTGATCTGGTTGAAGCAAAAAATACCCGAATATTTGTTGATAAAACAGATTTTATCGCTAAAACAAATGCACTCCTTAATACTGATGGGAAACTATTAGCCCTCACCCGTCCCCGCCGGTTCGGAAAAACCGTAACCGCTGACATGCTTCTGGCCTACTACTCAAAAGCCTATGCAGGACAGAATATTTTTGCCGGGCTCAAAATAACGGATAATGAATATAAAGAAAGTTACACAAGACATTTGAATAAATACGATGTTATCTACATCGATATGAACTCCGTCAGAGATGACTATATCGCCTATACAGAAGATGAAGATCTGCAGATAAAAGGAATTACCACAATTGTTGATTATCTGCAGTACTCAGTAATTGAAGAACTTAAGGAAAATAGCGACTATGCGGAACTGCTCAGCAGAAGTAGAAAAGTCGGTAAAAAGAATCTGTCCTCCGCATTAAAGGAAATATCCAGACATACCAAAGAAAAATTCATTCTTATTATGGATGAATGGGACTTAATTTACAGAGATTATCGTAATGCTACAGATCTGCAGGAATCATTTATTGATTTTTTAAGGGGACTTTTTAAAGGAAAAAAAGGGCAGTCCAATTTTGCTCTCGCATACCTTACCGGTATTCTCCCTATCAAAAAATACAACTCCCAGTCTGCTTTGAATACTTTCAAAGAATACAACATGCTAAGGCCGGTGCCATATGAGGAGTATTTCGGCTTTACGGAAGAAGATATCGCCAATATAGTGAAATTACCACAATGTAAGTTATCACATCAGGAACTCAAAGAATGGTACGAAGGATATAAGCTTAACGGCATGAATATTTACAACCCTAATTCTGTGGTTTCTGCCATCAGCGACGGGGTATGCCAGAGTTACTGGAGCGGAACTTCATCTAATGAAGAGGTTGTACGTCTTATCAACATGAACTTCGACGGTATCAAGGAAGATATTATAAATTTGATTGAAGGCAGAGAGATTACATTCAACTGCGGCCGTTTCCAGAATGACATGGTCAGTATAAAAAGCAAGGATGATATACTCTGTCTTCTGGTGTGTCTCGGATATCTCGGCTGTATAAATCCGGACGGCGGTAATTCTGAGGAAGAAGAAGCCGAGGATGATACTAAAGATAACAAAGAAGATACAATAGAACAGCAGACAGAAGAAACCACACCGGATGAAGAGACAGCCAAAGCCGGCAAAAAAAACCGCCGGATAGCCTATGTCCCTAATGCTGAAATAAAATCAGCTTTAATGGATATTGTCAAAGAGCAGGAATGGTATGAACGGATGGAGACCATAGAGCGCTCCGAAAACCTTCTGAAAGCCATCAAGGCTCTTGACGGAAACAGAACAGCTGAACTCATTCAGGAGATTCATAACTCTCCGTCAGTATCAATTTATGATTACAACTCCGAATCAGCTCTTACCTTCTGTGTAATAACCGGACTTCTCTGGTCAACCCTTGATAATTATGACTATCACCGGGAGGATCAGGCAGGTAAAGGCAGAGTGGATTTAGTGTATGAACCGGCAGTCAGAGGATCAGAACCGCTTATTCTCATTGAATTTAAGTACGGGGAATCCGCTGAAACAGCTCTTCGACAGATAAGAACGCAGGAGTATTACAAGCGTTATACGAAAAAATACACCAGGAATATTATTCTCGTCGGTATTAACTATGATCCGAAAACCAAGGAACACGAGTGTCTTATTGAAAAGCTCGATTAACCTTGCAATACAACCTGACAGCTACATTCAAAGAATCTCATAACGGGATTCTTTTTTTTATATCTCTGTAGAAATAAAATGAAGCAAGCATCTTCAGGCATTCTGTTTCTGAGGCACATCTCTCCAAATTGATTCGCAACACAGAATCGTAACAGACAGGCATCTTGAAAAATGTATTTTTCTGCTACTCAAAATATACTTAAATATACTCAAGCATACTGAGAGATTGAAGTCCTTACGGATGCTTCTTACTGTTTCAACGTGTATGCTTTGGCTATTGCAAGCAATACGCTACTCACAAGTTCTTGTACACTCCACAGTCGTAAATTCCCGAAATAGCCTTCGGTACATACTTACATTTGCTTGATTATGCAACTTTGTAAGTTACAGCATCTCTAAGGTTTAGACTTGCATTAAAATCCCTATCTTCAATATAGCCACAATCACAGCGATATATTCTGTCTGAAAATTTTAAATCCTTCTTGATATTACCGCAGCAATGACACATCCTTGATGATGGATACCATCTGTCTACAACTCTTAATTCAATGCCATTTTCATGACATTTAGCTTTTAACCTGGTTCTAAATTCATAAAATTTCTGTGATGCAACAGCTTTTGAAAGATGTCTGTTCTTCATCATTCCCGATACATTCAAATCCTCAATAGTTATATAAGATGGCTTGGTTTTCACTATCTCAGCTATTGTTTTATTGATATAATCAGTTCGGATATTATTTATCTTATGATAAAGTTTCTGTACTTTAATCTTTTGTTTTTGTATATTCCTGTAAGTAGACTCTCCTTCCTTTAAATTTTCATACTTTCGTGAGAGTCCCCTTTGTTCTCTACGCAGTTGTTTTTCTAATTTCCTTAATCTTGCTGACTTGTTGATATTCTTGTATGTTTGACCATTTGAAACAATCGCCAGGTCTTTTAATCCTAAGTCTATACCTATACCATCATTACTATTG
>JAEEGL013507632.1_pt1 | contig 29308 bp, 24 predicted proteins | sample 9134231 | NCBI WGS metagenome assembly JAEEGL01 (sample SAMN16246548, study PRJNA631951) | gut metagenome | biome: gut microbiome; feature: rumen; material: fiber-attached | host: Bos | place: Iran: Karaj | collected 2018-10 | reverse complement strand
TTCTCTTGTAAGGTTCCATCTGTCGCAGATATTCTCTGCTGTGATCATCATGTGATAGTGATTGAATGCATCTGTAAGAGCATCGTTTACCATGGTATCTACAACTGTTCCGTTGTTCATACGATATCCGAAACGTGCATTGGGAAGTGCGTAAGGAGCCATTGACATGTTCTCCATACCGCCTGCTACAACTATATCAGCCTCGCCTGCCTTGATGAGGTCAGCTGCCATATTCACACAGTTAAGACCGGAGCCGCAAACTACGTTGATAGTAACTGCAGGTGTCTCGATCGGGATGCCAGCCTTGATTGATGCCTGTCTTGCTACGTTCTGTCCAAGTCCTGCCTGGATTACGCAACCCATAAGAACCTCATCAACCTGCTCAGGCTTAACGCCTGCACGATTAAGTGCTTCCTTGATTACGATTGAACCAAGCTCTGCTGCGGGAGTATTGCTGAGTGCTCCACCCATCTTGCCGATAGCAGTTCTCACTGCGCCTGCTAAAACTACTTTCTGTGCCATAAAGTATTACCTCCGTTTTCTTGATTAACTTGTAAATTCTCTGAAAAACCTGTGTGTTAAATTTTTGTCAGAACAGTTTTATTGTAGCACAGCACTTAGTCAAATGCAACAAAAATAGCTCCCACGTGGGAGCTATTTTATAAAAAATCTATGATTTGATATTTTATTAACGGAATCCTCTGAACACTTTTACCAAGCGCTCATCCGCCAATCAGCGGAAGGACTTACGTCTCTCAGACTTCGGGTTCAATGAGACCGTAGGTGTTTCCTTTTCTCTTGTATACTACATTGACCTGGTCTGTCTCTGCGTTAACAAATACAAAGAAGTTGTGTCCCAGAAGTTCCATCTGAACACAGGCATCCTCAGCGTACATCGGCTTGGGATCAAACTTCTTCATACGCTCGATGCGGATCTCCTCTTCATCCATGTAGTCGGTTTCGATATATTCCTTCTTGAAGTTGCTGGCCTCAGCCTGCTGCTTGTCAACAAGTTTGCTCTTATATTTCTTGAGCTGTCTCTCAATAACCTCTTCAACCAGGTCAATGGAAACATACATGTCATTGCTGACCTGTTCTGCACGGATTATCTTGCCCTTTACAGGGATGGTAACCTCGATCTTGTGTCTCTCCTTATCCACATTAAGTGTTACATTGGCATTGGTATCGGGAGTAAAGTATTTCTCCAGCTTACCAATCTTGTCCTCGACTGCTGTTCTTAATCCGGGTGTTACATCAATGTTCTTGCCTACGATTGTAAATTTCATGCAATCATCCCCTTTGCTACGCTATATTTCAGCGGTTCTAGTTACATGTATTATACCATTTCTATCTACATTGGTGCAATTTATACGAACATTTTGATTGTAATCTTTTCATAAAGATACCCGTTTTTGTTAATTGTGCACAAAAAATATCTGTTGCTTTCTATTGTGTAAAATCCACTTTTATGTCCTCTTTTATGTGGACAATGTGGATAACTTCGTGTATAAGTCGAAAAAACGCAGTTTTCTTTTTTACGATTGTGGATAACTTTTTAGAGAAAACGTTTAAAAAAATGAAATTTATGTGTTGACTTTTATTTTTATGTGCATAATGGAGAAGTTTCAATTTGGGGAGCGGCGTGAAACATGCAAGTTGAGGCTTACGTGAAACATGCAGACCCAAAACCGCTTCGCTTGTTTTTCGTTTCATGTCGTTCGACGTATAGAAATATACCGGCAAGCATCCATTCGCTTGCCGGTCTTGTGCAACAAAAAGCCGGGAGCAAGTAAAATTGCTCCCGGCTCATATTCTCTATATCTGCAAGTTTAACTTTTAGAAGATTCTCCTTACAGCAAGTACAGTTCTGTAGTCCGCATTGGATACCTTGATACCTGTCTTGGCTGTAGAAGCATGTACGATCTGGCCATTGCCGATGTAGATAGCAACGTGACCTGAGTAGCAAACGATATCACCGGGCTGCGCATTGGCAAGTCCGTCAACTGCTGCTCCGACTGATCTGTCGGCACCGGAAGAATGAGGAAGACTTACACCAAAGTTGTTGTAAACGCTCATTACGAATCCTGAGCAGTCAGCACCGTTTGTAAGTGAAGTTCCGCCGTATACATAAGGATTGCCCACAAACTGAAGAGCATACTGAGCAACTGCAGAACCGATGGTACTTGTAGCTGTTGTATAATAGCTGGCTGAATTGTAGCTTGTGCTTCCTGAGCTGTCAGAGTCCTTGGATGTGTTGCTCTTGGCAGCTGCATTGGCAGCCTCTCTTGCTGCGCGCTCCTTGGCAAGACGAGCTTCCTCTTCTGCCTTGGACTCAGCCTTAACAAACTCTGTAGAAAGTTCTACGTAGTCAAGTGAAACGTAACCGTCACCTTCCTCGATACTAACCTTAACCCATCCGTCCAGCTCTTCCTCTACAACGAGCTGGTCCTCGATAGGAACAAGACCGAGAACTTCCGCATCAAGGCTTGGGCCTCCCCTAACCTTAAGGGTTGTGGTGGTAACTGTTGCGATCCTGGTTCCAACCTCTCTTGCAAGGTCTACGGCGTCGTCACCTGTTACACAGTACTCAGCCTTAACATAGCCCTCTACGGAACCTGACTTGATCTTGTACCAGCCGTTGTCCTCCTCAATGAAGGTACCAACGGACTTATCATAAAGCTTACCCACGATCTCACCGGTGTTCTCATCGGGATAATCGCGGACATTTACGTAGTCATGAACCTGTGCGATTACCAGTGTCTTGAAAAGTTCGTCCTCAGAGTTCTCCTCTGTAGCCTCCTCCTGGCTGGCGCTCTTGACAACTGCGTCAGTTGCTTTCTCAATATCAGCAAGTACACTATCCTTAACGGAAGTGGCTGTAGGAGTAACGTCTGTAACTGTTGTCTCTGACTCGATTATCTCGGTAGCGGTTGTGCTGGCATTGGAAGTGGTCTCAGTCTCTGACTTCTCTGTCTCAACCGACTCCTGAAGATTGGAAAGTGAAACCTGATTGTTGCCCAGTGCATAAGTGAAACCTGCCTGTGGGAGTACACTAGTTACTTTATTGGACGAAGCATATGCGCTTATATTGCAGTTTGAAAATGTTACCACAGCTGTCATAGATAAAGCCGCCAGCTGCAAAAGGTGCTTCTTCAAAACTAACCTCCAAAAATGTTACGAATTTGTTACATCTTTTAAAAATATACGCTACATATGCCGATTTGTCAAATTAATATGCTTATTTTTCCTTGCCAACCATGAAATCCTGCACAGAAGTTACCGCATTTGCGCCATCTGCAACGGCTGTAACAATCTGACGAAGACGCTTCTTTCTTGAATCTCCGGCAACAAAGATACCGGGAGCTGAAGTAGCACCGTCTTCTCCGGCAACAACATAACCGGCATCGTCACATTTTACAACATCTGTGAAAAGATCTGTCGAAGGATGGATACCTATGGCTACGAATATTCCGTCAACAGGCAGCTCAGATTCTTCATTTTTCTTAACATTTTGAAGAGTCAAAGTTGTAACCTTATCCTCACCCTTGATCTCCTTTACAACGCTGTCCCAGATAACCTCTACGTTATCAAGGCCAAAGAGCTCTTCCTGAAGGATCTTGGTAGCTCTGAGCTCGTCTCTTCTGTGGATCAGATAAACCTTGCTGCAGAATCTTGCAAGGAAGATAGCATCCTCAACAGCTACATCACCGCCGCCGTTAACTGCTGTAACCTTGCCCCTGTAGAAAGCACCGTCACAGGTCGCGCAGTAGGAAACGCCCTTTCCTGTGTACTCTTCCTCACCGGGAATCTGAAGCTTGGAGTGGTGAGCGCCTGTAGCAAGGATAACAGTGTGGGTCTCAACATCGCCGTTGTCTGTAGACACCTTGTAAACAGGAAGCTTGGTGTCATCACCCTCAGAAACACAGGTGATTCCTGAAACAGTTGCATCCATGAACTCAGCGCCCAGCTTGTCTGCATGCTCTCTGAACTTCATGGCAAGATCAAATCCGTTTACTCCGGGGATTCCAAGATAATTGTCAACCTCGTAGGTATCAATTATCTGACCTCCGCTCACGGGATTTTTCTCTATGATAACCATATCAAGGCCGGCTCTCTTAGCATATACAGCAGCAGAAAGACCGGCAGGTCCGGAACCGATAATAACTAAATCGCGCATAATTATTCCTCCTTTGGAATTGTTTACAATTAGATTGTATCAAATTATATTGTATGATTTTAAACCATTGTATACCCCATTGTCAAGTAGTGGAGTTGTTACATGGTCTGCGAGTTCTTTTATCACGTCTGTTCCGTTTCCCATTGCCACTCCAATGCCCGCAGCTTCCAGCATTTCCTTGTCATTAATGCTGTCACCGAAGGCGATGGTATTCTCAATATCTTCACCCAGAAGTTCACATACCTTGGCAATACCTGTTCCCTTGTTGTGACCCTTGGGCACCATCTCAACCACGATGGGATTGTGGATCATAAAATCATAAATATCATCCAGTTCTCTGTAGCAGCTGTTATAATCCGTATCCCTGGTATCGCAGGAGAGCTTGTTCATCTCCCACTTCCCCCAGCAGTCGTCTATTCCCAGAAGATGGTCTCCCATCTCCTTTATAACCTTTTCGCCGTACATATCGCCCTCAAAATCAGAACGCTCCATGTAAAGATACTCCGGTCCCTCCAGAATAGGCTTAAAATGGTATTTTCTCACGGTCTCAACCGTTCTTATGCAGTCTTCCCTGTCAATGAGCTTATTAAAAACCACCTTGCCGTGGTGCTCAATCATACACCCGCAGGCGCTCACGATCCCGTCAAAACCGATGCCCAGAAGATCTTCATTATATATGAAGGCTCTCGACCTTCCGGAGTTTAAAAAGCACTGATGTCCGTTGGCTCTGGCCTGTCTTATGGCATCAATGGTGCTCTCCGGAATAAAGTTCCTGTAGTCCCAAATAGTTCCGTCAATATCAAAAAATAAAAGCATTAAATCCACGCTCCGTCCAATGTGATTACCTGACCCGTCAGGTACAGCGGCGTCTCCGTCAGCTTCATTACAAGCTCTGCCACTTCCCTCGGATCGCCCATGCGGCCTGCAGGAATCTCCTCAGTAAGCCCCACGAGCTCTTCTTCATCCAGATGCGCTCTGTTCATGTCTGTGTCAATAACTCCGCAGGCTATGGCATTTACCTGGATGTTGCTGGGCGCCAGCTCTTTAGCCAAAGCCCTTGTAAAAGCATTGACAGCGCCCTTGGAGGCCGAATAGGCCACTTCGCAGGATGCTCCCACATTTCCCCAGACTGAAGAAATATTGATGATCCTGCCGCTCTGCTTTCTGACCATCATCGGCACCGCCAGTCTTGAGGTGTAGAACATGGAATTAATGTTGGTCCCCATGACATTGTCCCAATCCTCCGTGGACATGTCCGTGAGAAGCCCCATCCATGCAATTCCTGCGTTATTCACAACTATATCAATATCCGAAATGTTTGAAAAGAGTTTTTCCACCTGACCGTAGTCTGACATATCGCACTGCACGGCGTGGCAGACAGCCCCGAACTCATCCCTTAGTGAATCCGCCAGCTTATTAAGTTCATCCATACTGTTTCTACAGGTCAGAAACAGTTCATCCTTTTCCCCGGCAAAAGAAATAGCTATTTCCCGCCCAATCCCGCGAGATGCGCCGGTTATAAGAACTTTACGTCCCATATAAATATGCTCCTTCTTCTATAATAATAGTCATATTATAACAGTAACGCCGAGGACCTGAGTCCCCGGCGCATCATAAATAAACTATATGTAAACCTAACAATGTTTCAATGCATCAATTACTGATTCACGAATGAAAGGCTTTGAAACAAACTCAGTAGCTCCGAGCTTCAAAGCATCAAGCATTTTCTCCTTCTGTCCTGCAGCAGTGATCATGACCACCTTGGCATCAGGATTTTCCTGCTTTATAAGACGCAGCGATTCAATGCCATCCATCACCGGCATAGTGATATCCATAGTCACAATGTCGGGTTCAAGCTTGACATACTGCTCATAGCCTTCCTTGCCGTTAATTGCCTCTCCTGCGATCTGGAATCCTTCATTCTCCAACATATCGCGGAGGATCTTTCTGGATGTTCTGGAATCATCAACTATTAATACGGTCCTCATGTCATGCCTCCGGATCTTAATGCCCAAATGTAACGTCTTTTGAAACAGCTATTGCGTACTTGACTTCTCCTCCGCAGATGTAAACCGGAAGGATCAACATCTCCTCACAGTTAACCTCGGAAAAGGCCACAGAAAATCCCGGCGGTTCCAGCTCGATCTTCTTTTCTTCACGACTCTGCTCCGTGGCGTAAAGGCCATTGATACAGTTAATGAGCTCGCAGACTGCATCCAGGGCATCTTCTCTGGTGTCTATGAATTCCTCCTTGGTGTAGGAGATAGCCATCTTCTTGACATCCTCATACTTGCCGGAAATTGAAACCACAGCGTTCTGATCCCCGTGGAATTTCTGGTAACTGAGAACCTCGTTTTTGATAGCCCTGGCGGTATATGCCTTTCCGATATACACGTGGCTGTCCACCAGACGGTACATATTCTTGACGCCCATGGAGAACATTTTCTTGTAGATCGGGTTGTCCGATTCCACAAATACAGGAACAGCCTGCTCCACATCACCGGTCTTAAAGGCAGCGATGTCGCTCTCGGTAAAGCCGTGGGCCTGCTGATAGTCCTTCTCAGCCTCCGTCAGCTGCTCCATGGTAAGAAAGCCCTTGTCCACAACTGCCTGCAGAAACTCCAGATAAGGATTGCCCTGGAGCTCCAAAAGCCTGGCCACCTGAGCTTCGTTAAGATAACCCTTCTCAATGGCAATGTCGCCAAAACGCTTATCCATAGAGGACTGAAGCACATTTACCTGCTCAGCCTGCGCGATGGTCATAAGCTTCTCGGCAACGGCAATGACACCCAGCTTGGCGCGATTGGACTCCTGAACACGGTAAGCTTCAGCCAGCTGAGGCTTGGTCAGTAAGCCATGTTCCACCAAATATGCGCCCATCAATCTATCAAACATTCACGCACCTCTCAGTCGAGAAAATCTAACGCGTAAAAACAGTTACTACTTCAATTGTAGACTAAACATCGTTTATTAACAAGCAGATTATTGTTTGTTATCCAGTTGTGAAAGTGCCTGATCAAGAGCCTTTTTAACAGCGGCATCTGCGCCATCGCCTGTAGCCTTCTTGACCTTCTTCTTCTCTTTTTCAGCCTGAGCCTGCTGGGCAACATTCTCAAGCGCCATGAGTCTGTCTCTCGGAATAACGATGCCAACACCCTCAGGATTGATCCTGATGCCATCCTTGTCCTGAATGAACTTAAGAATATCGCGATATGCAAACACACCTACATTCCACTCGCCGCGCTTGGGGAATTTACCAAACTCCATGGCGTCGGTATAAATAGGAAGAAACTGCTTGTCATCCGCAGTCTTCATAACAAGGAACTTAAGCTTGCTATCCTTGGTGAGCTTGATCTGTCCGTCCTCGCCAACCTCAGCGGGACCCTCATGCTGCATAGGCACCATAAAGCGGGAAGCCCTTAAAAGTGACAGCATTCTCATCTCTTTAGCTGCAAGAACCTCGGGACGCTTCTCATACTTAACAGGCCACTTAAGCTCTCCGACAAAATCAAGAAGTGCGAAGTTGAGCGCCGGATTGGTGGGCGGTGCAGTCTTCTCCTTCTGATTCCATTCAAATGGAGCGGCCATGATCTCTGTTCTCTTAAAACGGGCTCTGTAAGCGCCGTTGTCCACAATGATATTCTCGATTCCAAGGTAGTAGAGGAAATCAAAGAAGCCCCTTACCTGGCCGTCCTTGCCGGCCACCTCCATCTGGCACTCTCTTGCAACGAGCTTTCTGAACTGCTTGCCGAATAATTCCACAGCCTTCTCAGCGATCTCTTTTTCAAAATACACATTGGCAAAGCCGTGGTCGATGTAAGGATAGCCCGTGTTCATATCATAGAGCACGAAGAGCTTCTCGGCATCGCGAACCCTTGCAAGGAGCTCGTTGTAAACCTTCCTGTGATTCTTTTCAAACTCAGGAAGGGGTGCCTTCTTGTTGAAAGCCTCAAAGGTGGTCAGCAGGAAAAGAATCTCCTGCCCCGAAAGGAACTTGAGTGAATCCTGGTTAAGATCCTCCTCATAGATCATTGCGCCGATCTCATCCTTGCGCTCAGGGGTTACAGTCTCCTCCATGACACTGCCCTCTACGTCCTTGACGTTTACAGGGTTGAGTCTCTGGATAACAGGCCACTCAAGGCCCTCGTGTGCCTTCTTGACCTCCTCGATAGCCTGCTCCTTCTTGCGGGCAAGCTCCTGCTCTCTCTCTTCCTCACTCTGCTGAGCAGCGTTCTTCTTGCCGCCTAAAAAATCAAATAATCCCATTACTTCCTCCCATCTGCCGGGTAGAGGCAGATATCTTTAAATCCATTACTTACATGTTATAGAAAACCTGAGAAACCTTGGCAAGGTACTCGGGGTCGCGGCTGCCGGCGCTCTCATAGGGTGAGTGCATGGCAAGCTGCGCAAGACCGATGTCCACTGTGCTGACAGCAACATGGCTTGTTGATATATTTCCAAGAGTAGATCCGCCGGCCATATCAGAGCGGTTAACAAAGGTCTGATAGGGCACGCCGGCCTTCTTGCAAAGGAGCTTGAACTCCGCTGCTGAAACGGCGTCGGTGGTGTACTTCTGATTGGCGTTGTACTTGATAACGATACCCTCGTTCATAACAGGCCTGTTGACGGGATCCGCCTTGTCCTGATGGTTGGGGTGAACGGCGTGGGCGTTGTCAGCCGAGATCATAAAGCTGTTGGCAATGGCAGTGTAGTACTGCTGCGGTGCTCTGCCCATGGCATCGTTGATCCTGGTAAGTGTATCCTCAAGGAAGGTAGAATCTGCGCCCTGCTTGGTTCCGCTTCCAACCTCCTCATTGTCAAACACGCAGTGAACAGCCACATAGTCCCGGGCCTCTGCATTTAAAAAGCCCTCAAGGGAAGTATATACACACTCCTGATCATCCAGTCTTGCGCTTGAGATGTACTCTCCCGCAGCGCCCCAGACAGTGGGCTTAACTCTGTTGTAGAGGAACAGGTCGTGGCCGATGATGTCCTCAGCTTTAACCGACAGTTCTTTAGCCACCATGGCAAAAAAGCTATCGCGAGACGAAAGGTCACCGAAGACCGGAAGCATATCGGTCTGGGCGTTGTACTTGTATCCGTCATTGGCCTCGCGGTTCATGTGAATTGCAAGGGCCGGGATCACAAGAAGGTCCCTGTCGATATTCAGAAGCCTGGTCTCTACCTTGCCCTTGGACTCTACCATGACGCGTCCCGCAACCGAAAGAGGTCTGTCAAACCACTGGGCGCAGAGCATGCCGCCGTACTTCTCAACGTTTAACTTAACGTAGGCGCCTGCTGCCTCCATCTCGGGATTCTCCTTGATCTTGAAGGTGGGAGAATCGCTGTGGCTGGCGATCATGTGAAATCCCTTGTAGTCCTTGCCGGGGATCCTGAAGGATATTATGGAAGAATCATTCCTGGTAACATAATAGTTGCCGGACTTAAGCTTCCACACCTTGTCCTCGGTGAGCCTTGTAAAGCCGTGGGCTTCCAGCTGTTTCTTTATGTTGTCCACCACCTGAAAGCATGTGGGAGATGCATCGATGAAATCCAGCATCCTCTGCGTAATGCCTGCAAATGGCGATTTGCTTGAAGTTTTCCTACTTGGCATAATTATTCTCCTTAAAATTGTACGTTTAAGTATATCACATATTTTAGATAAGAAAACAGTTGGTAATAAAGGGAATATATGTTATAATGTAAGCGCTTACATTCCAGATAGGAGATATAGTTATGAATAAAGCTGAGATCTACAAAATGTTGGATGAGTACGTGGATTTTCTCCTGGAGAAATCCGATGCCGAGCACCCTTATTGGAACATTGAAAAGGTTCGCAGCGGACAGCCCAACAAATGGAACTACATTGACGGTTGCATGATCACCTCGATCCTGTCGCTGTATGAGATGACCGGAGACCGGAAATATCTCGACTTTGCCGACAATTTTGTCGGATGGTTCGTTCAGGAGGATGGTTCCATCAAGACCTACAGTACACAGGAGTACAATCTCGACAACATCAATCCCGCCAAGAATCTCTTTAAGCTCTACGACCTGACCGGCAAGGAGAAATATCGCAAGGCCATGGACACCGTCAGAGCCCAGCTGGATACCATGCCCAGGACCAAGGGCGGTAACTTCTGGCACAAGAATATTTATCCCTATCAGATTTGGCTGGACGGCATGTATATGGCGCAGCCCTTCTATATGGAGTATGAGCGCAGATACAACAAGATGACCGGTTGCCTTGATTCCTTCAAGCAGTTCAAGAACGTTGAGGCACTTATGAAGGATAGCAGAACAGGTCTTTACTATCACGGCTACGACGAGAGCCGGCAGATGTATTGGGCAGACCCGGAAACAGGCTGCAGTCCCAATTTCTGGCTTCGCGCTCTGGGCTGGTTTACCGTGGCTCTGGTTGACACTGCCGAGGCCATGGATGAGTCCATGTACTACGAATACAGATTTCTTCAGGGCATGCTCAAGGATCTGGCAGACAGTCTCCTGCCCTTCCAGGATGAGAGCGGAATGTTCTACCAGGTTGTGGATAAAAAGGATGATGAGAGAAATTATCTTGAGACCTCGGGAACAGCCCTTATCGCTTACGGCCTGTTAAAGGGTGTAAGACTTGGTCTTCTCCCCAAGAGATTTGAAGAGTTTGGTCTTAAGGCCTTTGACGGGATCACACAGAAATACTTATCAAGAAATGAAGACGGATCTCCCAAGCTCGGAGGCATCTGTCTTGTGGCAGGTCTCGGCGGAGAGCAGCACAGAGACGGCTCCCTTGAGTACTATTTCTCAGAGCCTGTTGTAGAAAATGAAGCCAAGGGCGTTGCTCCGCTTATCCTGGCTTATACCGAGATTCTCAGAAGAGATAACCGATAATACCAAAAATAAAGGTCCTCGCTGTTATAAGCGGGGACCTTTTTATTGTCACGGGAAGAATCTGATCTTCAAATTGTCTGCCTCTCTTACTGCCCTGTCTGCCATGGTGCAGAGCTTGCCAAAATAGTCGGGCTCCTCTACTGCCAGGTCGCAGGTATTGTAAAAGATAAGATTCCAGTCATCACCCATCTCTGTCAGAACGTCATAAAGAGCGTCCAGATTGCCGCCGTAATAATCAGGCAGCGGAAGGGTCTCTCTCATAATCTCATGCAGTTCTTCTTTTGTCTTTGCGCCTTTAAGGTCTATGTAGAATACTTTTTCCATGTTTTTCTCCGTGCCGGTGATCAGGGTTCATACAACAGTTCAAAGCTCTCGTAGTGGTCTTCTGTGTAATAGATGTAGCCGTCATCTGAATATATGATGCGCTTGGCTCCGCGTTTACTCTTGCCAAGGGTATCTATATCGCATTCCCGATATTCCTTGTCCGCAGGCAGAAGTCCCTCATAGTTTCCAAAATAGTCACCGCCAATGCATTTCCCCGGGGCATAGTCCTCAAGTGAGCCGCCCTCCCAGCCAAGCTTCCTGGCCTGCTTCTTGGTGATGAAATTGGATGGCAGCTTGCCATACAGGTGGATGTACAGTGCCACGTCGTCTCTGGTGGTGTAGACGCCATCCTCTGATAGCTCCGGCTCTACGGGGGTGTCAACGATCTCCGGCTCCGGAGCTTCCTTCTCCTTGTCGGCGGTTGCCGTGACTTCTTCAGTGATTGCCTCAGTGACTTCTTCCGTGATTGCCTCAGTGACCTCTTCTGTGGCCTCCTCAGTGACCTCTTCTGTGGTCGCTTCCGTCGATTCCTCCACCGCAAGCTCAATGGTTGCGGACTGCCGGGCGCTGTCAATTACCTCCGGCGGGCTCTTCCTGCCGCACCCTGTAAGAACCAGCATGAATAACAGCATCCACGCCATATATCTCGTAAAGTTCTGTCTCATCTTCCTCATAATATACCTACTTATCCCGGCCTATATTCCGCTATAGAGCCCATTATCCAAGGCACAGATCCATGACCCTGTCTGCCCTTTGGGAAAGCTCCCCGGCAGTTGCCGAATCTATATCCTTAACCCAGGGGTTCTTGCGTGACAGGTCAACGTATGTCGCCCTGTTAGCCTCGGATGCCCCATCAGCACCGTTGCCGGTGCCTTCACTTCCTGCATCCAGGACAGTTTCATATTCTCCGTAAAAGGTATCAGGCTGATCTTTGTCTACCGCTCCCCAGCCTGAAAAGCGCTCAGGAGCAATGCTCTCATCAGTCATGCAGTTCAGAAATACGGTCCTGGCCTCATCACGCCAGGGTCTTCCAAGGTAAACAGAAGCCTTCTGTACACCTTCCGCACCATGGATCCTGCAGCGCCTGAATACAAACCCGAGATCATTTCTCGAGCCGCTGGCTGCTGTCACGTAGCAGGGCTTGATCTCTTCGTCTCCGGCGCCTCCGGAGCTTGCAGTCTTTCTGTTGTTGCAGATGATCTCGCAGTCATCAAAGACCGCGTCTGCGCCACCAAAGATAAAATCCACATCCCCGGTTATAATGCAGTTCTTGTAATACTGCCTGGTGAGTCTGCGCTCTGCCCCGGCTCTTGGTCCGATAAAACCGTTGACCTGCCTCTCCTTTTCAGGAAGTGGCCCGCAGAACAATGTGTCCTGACAGCCCTCAAGTCTGACATTTTCAAACAGGCAGATATCTGCATCTGCGTATACCGCAAGGGCTTGCCCCGCAACGCTTCCATCCCCTGCCGTATTTCTTATGGTAAGATCGCGGACTTCAATTCTCCCACCGCCAAGGAAAGCGGTGTAGCTCCTGAATGTCCCGCGCTTACTGCCATCTTCCATCTCATCAAAGGCACCGTCGCCAAACTCAATAACAGTGCGGTCCATGCCGGCCCCTACAAGAACAAGGCTCCTGCCGTCGCAGAACAGCTTCTCTCTAAATACGCCGGGCCCAAGGATGATCTCTCCTATGCCTCCGAGAGGCACGGCATCAATAGCGGCCTGAACTGTACTGTAATCCCCGCCGTCTTTTCCAACTCTTATCTTCACAACTCCACCTCCGGGTCGCTGCCCAATCCTGCAGAAACCTCAGCAGTACTTAACGTTCTCGAAAGTCTCCTTCTCAACGGAGATAAGCTCCGGCGCATTATCTGCGCTTCCTGTGATCTCCACGTTCTTAAGAACCAGCTCTCTGGCGTTCTTGGCATAGATACTCCTGCCACTCATCTCATCCATGTTGTCCATCATGACAGGTCTCTCGGGAACTCTCTCAGCCTCAGGCAGGAAGCTTGCCCTGATATTCTCAAACGAAAGCTTGCCCACGGGACTCTCGGGAAGTCCCACAGCGCACAGCATGCAGGCTGAAACGCCCTCACAGTTAATATCACGTCCCGCAATGGTTCCGATTGCCGGTGTCATCTCATCCACAGGCATAGGCTCCTGGTTCTGCACATAATCGCTGTGTCCGTCGGGATCACAGAAATAAAACATATTTACAGTGAAAGGCATATGCACGCCCTTCATATCAATCTTCTCAAAGAGGATATCATCCAGCACAGACCTCTCGCCGCGGCCGCGCCTTGTCTTGATCCTAAGTCCCCTGTCGGTGCCATCAAAGATACACTGGGAAACTCTCACATTCCTGACGCCGCCTGCCGCCTCGGAGCCCACAGTAACGCTGCCGTGTCCCCTCTCAAACAGGCAATTTCTGATCACCACATCCTCAGTAACCTTGTGATGCTTAAGACTCATGTAGTACTTGCCGCTCTTAATGGCCATGCAGTCATCGCCCACAGAAATCACTGTTCCCAGAACTTTAACATTTCTGCAGCTCTCGGGATCCAGTCCGTCGGTGTTGGGCGAATCTGAAGGATTATGAATAAACAGATTCAGGAAAGAAAGATCATCGCTGTAATAGGGATGCACCGTCCAGCAAGGTGAATTCTGCACGGTCACATTCTGCACCCTGACATTCTTACAGCGCGCAAGATATATAGTATTGGGCCTCCAGGCAGTCCTCTTGACCTTGGGATTGATCCACCAGTCAGAGTTCTGCGCGTTGCCGTCAATGACACCGGGCCCGATAATATCTAGATTCTCGGCATCAATAGCCGTTATAAGTGAAGCAAAGCAGTTAAGGGGATTTCCCTCCCAGCTTCCAAGATTGTATTCACCGCTCTCATCGGTAAACTCAGTCATTCCCGGCAGCACGGGATAGTGCGCCCTGTCGGTATCTCCCAAAAGCACTGCGCCCTCATCAAGCCACAGAGTCATATTGCTCTTGAGGAAAAGAGCTGTGGAATAATATACACCCTTGGGCAGATAAACAGTACCGTCCACGGGACATGAACAGATTGCGGCCTGGATTGCTGCGGTATCTGAAGTCACACCGTCTCCCCTGGCGCCAAAGGCCTTTACATCAAGAAGCACAGATTCATGGCCTGTGGTAAAGGTAAGCTCCTCAGCACCTGTGAGCTCCTCGCTATCTCTTTTGCCGGAGTCCATGACCGAGATCCTGTACTGATGATCAGGCAAAAGAGCTGTCACTGTGGCCACGTTATTGGCAGTGGTAAGTCTGAGCTCGCCGTCAATGTACACGCCGTATTCATGGTCCTGCTTGAAGATAGAATCTGTCTCCAGCTCTATGGTTACGCTTCTGTTAAAAACCTCAACAATATTGAATTTCATTTAACCCTCCTAAATAATCCCAATTACCTTCCAAATTGTATCCACTGATCTATGGCATCCGCTGTAAGGTTCAGCTGTTCCTCGTTGGTGATGGCAGGAACCCCGTCTCCTGACTGAATCCCATAGCTTCCAAAATAGGAGTGGATCCCGCCTTCAATTACATATTCCGAAGCATCGGCGGGCCATTTGCTCTTGCTGTCGTTGTAGTTGTCCTTATTGATAACTCCGTCGTTGGATGCATAGACGGACAATAGCCTCACGTCGCTGTCACTAAAATCATCAGTGGTATAAGAGGCACACAGTATAAGCCCTGTAAAATCGTGCCGCTGTTCACCCTCGGTGCCTTCAATCACTCCGGCCAGATACTTGGATGCAGCTACGCCCCCAAGGGAATGACCTGCCAGATACCAGTCCAGATCAGCCACCAGAGAAGCTTCATCATTAGGTCCTGTAAACTCATCTGCTGCATCTATATCAAGAAATGCCAGATTCTCGGGCATCCTGGGAAGGAGGCAGATGTAGCCTTTAGCTGCAATCTTGTACATCAGTCCGGAATAAGCAGTGTACTCTACCTTACCTCCGGGGTAAAATACTATGACCGCCTTGGGCGACTTGCCCTTGGGCAAAAAAACGGTCCTGTTATCATCCGAATAGGAGGAAACCGCTTCGCTGTATTCCTGCTCGATACCTTCAATTGTCTGCCGGTCACTGACATAATAATGGCTGGTGTAAATCTTAAAGCCAATAAATGCAGCTGCAAGACCTGCCACCAGCACAATAGCAAGGATCAGAAATACCTTTCTAATTCTCTTTTTCTTATCCAAAACAAAACATCCTCTTAAAAATTATTGCTCTCCGGAAAGTACACCGTCCATGTACTTGATCAGCTCAAGCGCACTTCTGAAATCAGTCTGCTCATTGGCCTCCTGATAGATAACATGCCCCTGCCAGGATGCCTCCTGCCTGTAGACAACCTGAATGATAAAGGTTCCAAGTGTCCCCTTGTTGTTCTGAACGTTGCGGACACCGTTGGCCTCGGCCACTATCTCGATAGGAAGCCTGTCATCCCCGGGCTTGTAGGATTTGGCAATCACATCATTATCCCGTGATGCCTTCTTGAACTTGCGCTCTGCAAGACCTCGCTGGGGAAAATCCCAATGATCAAGAAGCTCTTCTATCTTGACTAACATGTCGGACAACCCCCTGTAGGAAACGGGTTCATCGTCATACTGATGAAAGATCCTGCCGTTATAGTCGCCGTCTACTGCCTCGTCTGCGCAGACACATATCAGGTTTTTGGCAAATAGCATATGTTTAGTCTCAGCCATAGTCTCACTCGTCTTTCCGTTAGCTCTGTATTCTACAATCATACTTGATTATACCCCATTATTCCCCTAATACCAAGAGCCGCACGATTACTCATGCGGCCCTTGAATGATAGGGATGAATCAACTCATAAAGTTGTGCTTAACTTATCAGTTCTCCTCTTCCTCTTTCTTTCTCGTAGCGAAGATTGTGATTGCCGCTGCAGCTGCTATCAGGATAGCAAATACTCTTGCTGCTGTGTTGCTCTCATCTTCAGTTCTTCCTCTTCTTGCTCCGAGAACTGCCTGGCCGTTTTCTTCCTCTCTTCTCTCACCGAGTACTGCAGGTGCGGGAGCGGGAGCTGTAGGTGCAGGCGCATCAGGTATTACAGTGGTTGTAGGTCCACCGGGAACGGGATCCGGAGTAGGAACGGGAGGTGGAGGTGTAGGTCCTGACTGCTGCCTTACAGTAAGAGTTCCGAATACTATTTCCGGATCGTAGTTATCAGGATTTGTATCACCCCAGATAATCTCAAAGGTGTTTTCACTTGATCCTACTTCTGTCTGGCTTCCGGTTACCTCATAGAATACCTCGTCGTCTATTCCCCAAGGAACATCGGTAGTTACCGTATGGTTGATAAGAGGTTGTCCGTTGTAAACCTTACTGTCTGAATCAGAGGTTACTGTTATAGGCTTAGGAGTGATGGTGAATACGCCTTCCTCCTTATTCAAGGTAAACTGTTTGGTTACTTCTACGTTACCATCGTATACCTTCATGTCTCCTGTAATGGTAAGAGGATAATCATCTACATCTCTTGCCTCAACGTTTACTCCAAGTCCTTCAACTCTGAACTCCTTGTCACCGATCTGAACAGTCTTGGTTCTGGTGTAATCGGCTGCATCTGCAGATAATCCTGTGAAGAGGTCTATTACTGCATCAACGGTCTCTTCCATAACTGTGTCTGCAGGATCCTCACCTGTTATATCAAAGTCAAAGTCTGTGAATTTTTCACCTGTGTACTCTCTGCTGAAGCTGGTAGTTGTGGCTGTAAGAACAAACTTTTCGCCGGGGCCTCTGTCAGTGATGAGTACATATCCGTCAGTGATATCAAAGCTTGCATTGAAGTTGTTATCAGTGTTTCCAAACTGTTTCTCTGAAAGCATCATGAAGGTCTGTCCGGGAACTGATCTTCTAGCAATTGCTTCACCTGTAAAGGTAACATTAGACTTATCGTAAAGAGGATTATCTACATTGGTGATCTCATAACCTTCTGCGGTGTACTCGTCGCCGGTGTACTTATGCTCTGTGGTATTACCTACTACATAAACCTTAACGTCTACAGGGATGATCTTGATAGTGTCTGTAGTGTAAGTCTTTTGCATTTCATCGGTAACATCGACACCCTTCTTGTCGTAGATCACTACGCTGTCAGCTTCTGCCTCTACAACGCCGTCGTCTACATTAGTTACAGTGGCACTTGATGAAGCTACAAAGGAGTATCCGTCAGGAAGTCCCTGTACATCAACAGTTGCGCTGTGTTCACCGCCGTCATAAGGGAATTCTCCGCCTTGTACTACGATCAGGATTTCTCCCTCATACTGTGTTACCACAAGAGTTCCGATGTGAATGTTCTCTTCGGGTATTACGTAATCGTCCTCAAGTGCTGATCCCGTCCATTCAAGTGAATATGTATTCGGTGTCTCACCGGGATCTGTGATTGTTCCGGTGGTCTGGAAATCAACTGTGTCGCCCTCTACCAATCCATCAATATTACCGCCTGCTGTAAGAGGCTCACCATCGTATGCCTTGAGATCGGAAAGAGTTGTGATGGACAATTCCTTAGGGTTGATTGTAAGCTTGTTGCCCTTAACATCTCCAAGCTTAACTGTAACTGCTGAGCTGTCGAAAGCCGGATCATTTGCGAAGAATGCATTTGTAAACTCAAGCGTGTAAACTCCTGCATGAACCTCACTGATCTCTGTGGATCCGTCATAGGTTACATAAGATACATCATAGTTAGGATCAGAAGCTTCTGCTGTGAAGCCTGAAACTGGATGTTCCTTTCCGTCATAATCAACTGTGTCTTCAATACCGTTGATCGTGATGGTTACAGCAATAGGATCGTATACAACCTGGATAATGTTGTCATCACCCTTCTTGATCTCATAAGGAAGTTCTGTCTGTCTACCATCCTGGTATCCAACTCCTGCCATTGACTTCCTGTAATTAAGTTCTTCTTCTGTAAGCGTGATCAGGGTTCCGATAGTTTGAGGTTCACTTAAATCTGTCTTATCCAGGAAATGATCTGTATCCTGTTCATAAGTTGCTTCGCCCTTATAGTACTCAACTATGTAGCGTCCTGTAGTGGGCTTCCAAACTGCATATACCATGTTAGGCACATCGGGAAGTCCTTCGTTATCTGCACAGATTCTCTGACCTGCTTCAAAATCAACGCTGTTGTTTTCGCCGGATGTAAGGCTCCATCCTATGAACTCATAACCCTCTCTGCTAAATCCGGTTACGTCATTGCCAAGAGCTACAACGGGCTCATTTACAAGAAGCTTTCCATAAAGTCCTACAAGTACGGGGTAATCCGCACCGTTTCCGCCATTTGCATTGTAAGTAATTATTGTTGTCAGGTCATCAATGCTTCCTGTCTTAAGATACTGAGCTGTAAACGTTACTGTTTCATTTTCGATGGCCGCCGGAGTGATCTTGAAATAACCACCCGGATAGTAGAGTGTTCCACTGTTACCAACTGTATAGCCGATAAATGTGTATCCGTTGTCCGGTGTTGGAGGAGGTCCTACTACTACATGTGAATCAGCCGAATACTTGTAATTGTCCTCAGGAGGATTTGATCCGTGGTCGCCGGCACTGTACTCTATGCTAACAACACCGGGGTTACGCCATATAGCTAAAAGGTTTACATCAGCTATTACTTCACCAAAACCGTATGGCTTGTTGTTATCGGTATCAAACCATCCAGCCAGCTCGAAGCCCTCCTTGGTGGTCATATCGAGCTGTGTTCTGTCGATAGTTTCGCCATATTTCTTTGTGAAGCTTGATGACTGTCCGGCAGCAGGTGTTCCACCGTCAAAGTCGATAGTAACCTGATACTCATCTACCTGATAATATGCGTAGAGCACCTTATCAGCAGCAGGCATCTTTCCGGACCATACAAATTTCCTCTGGCCGTTTGTATCTTCATACCATCCCTTAAATGTATATCCGGTCTTATTCGAAAGCTCAGGTGCTCCTCCGGAATACTTTGAAATCTCGTCCTGGTAAGGAATGCCTTCGATAGGCTGGTGTATATCATCAATGTTTCCGTTAAAGTTATCCATGAAAGTTATATCATAGGATAATCTTCTGAAGCGGACATAAAGATCATATGTGTTTCCCCAGTAATCTGTTGTTTCAACAGAACCATAGCTTCCGTCCGCCTTCTTGGTTATCTTTGTATAATCACCATATTCTCCAACTCTGTACTCAGCAACTTCAAATCCGGTGTACTTATTGGTGAAATTAAAGGTTCCTCCGCTAAATGCTATAGTATCTGTAGCAGTATTGGGATACGAACCATTAATATTCTGCTGGATGAAGTAAACATGATTGCTTCCGGATTTACTATGTCCGTACTGTACAAGCTTTGTATCATGTTCGGAAGTACCTGCTAAATTAGTAAACCTGAACACATCCAGGAAAGTAAGTCTGGTGGCTTGGGAAGTAGTTTTCTTGTCATACCAGTAATGAGTATCAGGCCATGTATAACCATTCTCACTAAGTGTCTGTCCATAAAGACCTGTATAGGTTGCGCTAAGGCTCCAGTTATTTCCGCTGTTATTGGGTCTGGTGTAGAACTCAATGGTCATCAGATTTCTGTCATAATATACATTGATAACCGTGTCGCCCTTAGCCCTGATCTCATCTACAGGTATTTTCTTATCGCCGCTGATTCTTACGATCTCGCTCCAGCTATAGTGGAAACCTTCGTAACTTTCATGCTCATAAGGATCAGATGCAGATTCGTCAAGTGGAGTTCCGGTTACGCCTTCCTTTGTAATAGCTCTTACAAAGTCGTAATTCTTACTCTGATTATCAGTTGTGTTCTTACTATCGGTAATCTTCTGCTGCCAGATGATTACTGTGTAAGTGGTGGACTCACTGGGATTCCACTTCGCATAAACCATGAGATTTCCGGTGAGAACGTAATTCTCATCAAACAAATCGCCTGATACTTCTCCGGGATTTGCGCCGGGGCCTGTATACCATCCGTCAAACTCATAGCCTCTTCTTGTAGGAGGATCGGGAAGTACGGGCGCTTCGCCCTTGGCAACTGATATAGGCGGTGTATAGGAAGCTCCGCCACCTGCTCCACCGTCGTTTTCATCAAATGTTACCCAGTATGCCGGCTGAATTACAGGATATACTTTGTCATAAACGCTGGCATCAACCTTTTTATAAACGGTTGTACCACCTTCTACTGTTGTCCAGCCAAGGAACGCTTCTTCTACACTTTCAGGCTGAACTATTACATCGGTAGTATCTATATCGGCAGATTCTCCCTCTGTAACGGTGATATTCTTAACCTCAACATTCTCGCCACTAATACCCTTAAAGGTAAGGTAATAAGTGGTTTTAATATCTGCGTAAGCATCTACGCTATAGTCTGATTCAAAGCTATCTAAAACGAGAGTCTGCTGGCCCTCAGGGAAAATAGCATTGTTGTCGCTGTCATACCATCCGAAGAATTCCTGATTATCATCAAGATCAGGTATTCCCGGGAAGTTTAATGTTTCGCCCTTTTTAAGGATCTGAACATTAAATACGTCCTCGCCAACATAGAATGTATATGTGGCAACAGACTTTTCCTCCTCAGTATCACCACCGGTATCTGATCCGGATGCAACAATGTAAACTGAGAACTGGTTGGCATCAAAATCAGCTCCGCCTGCACTTGCGCCTGCGATAACGTCTGCATTTCCGCTGTCATCCTGATGGATAACGCTGAAAGACTCACCTTCAAGTGTTGTAGGAAGTGAAATTGATACTTGTACATACTTTGAATCTGCGGGCTCTACCTTATTGCCATCGGGGCCATAGAATGTAATGTCAACACCCTTAGCCTCTACTACAGACTCTCCGAGAGCATCAACGGCTGCATCGTACGCCTGGCTATCAGAGATAGCAGTTACAACCATTGTTGTCCCCTCAGGGAATATACCCTCATCAGCATGTACAGATACGTTCATACCCTCGTCACTGCCGGAGAAGTCCTGTTCCGGCATGGCTGAGAGCTTCATGAACTTAGCTGTATAGGTTACATCTGCTTCTATTCCGGAAGGAATGAGGGTAGCACTTGATGATACAGGATTTCCATCACCGTCAACCCATGCAGTAAACTGATAATACATATTGGCTGCAGTTGCAGTTGATCCTTCGAACTTAGCGTTCTCATCATTTACGTCAACTGTCTCACTATTATTGGAGACAAATCCTCCAAGGTCAGCTTTATAAGTAACTGTTACCAGTTTAGCTTCCTTTTCAATTATCTCTTCTTCGAGCTCTTCATCCTCGGGTTCTTCCTCGGATTCTTCCTCGAGTTCTTCATCTTCGAGTTCTTCATCTTCGAGTTCTTCGTCTTCGGAATCTTCTTCCTCCTCGTCGTCCTCTACGATGTCTTCCTGAGGCTCATCTCCACCGGGCTCATCATAGTTCTCGCCCTCTGCGGAAGCCGGAAGCTCAACATCATCTCCGCCTTCCTCATGGTATTCTTCCTCAGGTGCGCCTTCTTCAGGCTCTGACTCCGGTTCGCCGGCAGGTTCATCTGCAGGCTCCTGATAGTCTTCTGCGGGGGCAGCTGCTACAGTCTCTTCTACTGCAGGTGCTGCATCCTCGTCCTCCGCGAAAACTTTAATGCTGGTGCGACTACTGTTAAAAGTAGTTGCCATAAGAGTTATCGCGAGAAGAACTGCTAAGTACTTGTTCCATCTTCTTAACATAGCTGATTACCTCCCTCATAAGGTTTTCGTGTGTTGAACATTGGTTGCTTGTGACTGATTCTTCAGCAATTCGTTGGGCTTCAGGATACTGACTCATCCATGTTCTGGTCCTGTATCCTGCCTGCCGCCAGAGCTCCGTCAATGAGCTTTAGAAGTTCCAGGGTACTTCGGAAGTACTGGGTGCTTTCCTCATCTGCCCAGACAACCCTTCCGTGCCAGGTTCCATTCTGGTTGTCATCAACCCTCACTATGAAGGTTCCCTTCTTTTTCCCATCTCTAGGATAATTTGTCTCAGAATTATGTCTTCCCATGGCAATAATATCCTTTCTTAGAATCAATGTTACCGAAACGGCAATCATATCAAAAATCATAAAAGCCTCATTTTTTGCGGGTTTTACCTTAAATTCTGATGAACTTCCTAAACAAAAAATAAAGGAACCTTGTCCATTCCATAAAGGAATGCAAAACAAACAATAAAAAGGCGCCCTGCAACGGCTGCAAGGCGCTTAAATACTGGGTTTATTCTTTTTTTATTTATCCAAAAACGGGCTTTTTCAGGTTATGATTTCCCCCGTGTTTGCGGTACGTGAAAGATACTTTATAACCTCTGCGGGATAGTCTCCCACCGCAGTCTCACCGGTGACCATTACAGAAGACGCTCCGTCAAGTACTGCATTGTAGATGTCGCTTACCTCCGCTCTTGTGGGAACAGGGCTGTGTTCCATTGACGCCAGCATCTCGGTCACGACCATGAAAGGCTTTCCTGCCTTCCTGCAGGCTGCCGCAATCCTCTTTTGTACCGACGGAAGTTCCCACAGCGGCATGCTGTTTCCCAGATCTCCTCTTGCAATCACAATCTCATCACAGTGCTCCATAAGGCTCTCCAGCTGCGATAGTCCCGTCTGATTCTCTATTTTGGCATAGATGCGAATATCGCCGCACCCAAACTCATCCAGTGTATTTCTCAGATTAATCAGATCCCCTGCACTTCTTACAAAGGGTTGCATGACCCCGGTGATCCCAAGTCCGGCCATGGTCTTGATGTTCTCTCTGTCCGAGTCGCTTATGGCAGGCATGTCCACCTCGGCTCCCATAAGAGTGATGCTCTTTCGAGGTTTGAGAATGCCGCCTCTTATTATAGAAAGAACAGCTCTCTCATCGTCACAGCTCTCTACAACAGCAAGGAGTTTCCCGTCATCAAGAAGTACTTCCATATCCTTCTCAAGGTGCTCTATTATCACGGGCTCCAGGGGGATGCCATCCCGGCCGAGCCTGAGACTGTCGCCGGACGTCAGCTCTTTTGCCCCCTCAAAGTCACCTATGCGAAGCTCCGGCCCCTGCATGTCCACAAGGATCTTGGGCGTGATTCCCGCTTGATCTGCGGCTCTGCGGATGGTCTCAACCTTATCTGCGCAGTCCGACAGTTTAACGTGGGACAGGTTTATCCTGATGCCCGTCATGCCTTCTTTAAACATGTCAAACAGTACGCTCTGCCTGCTGCAGGCGGGGCCCAGTGTTCCGAATACGTCAACCATAGCTGCTCCTTAAATGATCTCGCCGTAATCCATGTCCATTGAAACCATGAATCTCAGCTGAGGATAGGTCTTTTTCAGATCCTCCACGATCTCGTTGTACACGTCCTTCCTGCTGGGAGCATCAAAGCTCACCACCACGTCAAATCTCACGTAAGCTTCCTTGGGGCTGTAATAGAAGCCGTGTACCTGCTTGGCATACTTATGGGCCAGAACCAGCTCTCTTATCTTGTTCCTGAGCTCTATGACCTCTGAATCCTTGGTATTTACCGAATAAACGCCTACCGCCGTCAGCATTACGCTGTGTTCCTCATAGACCTTATCAACGATCTGGCGGTTGAGTTCATCAAGTCTTGTTATCTCGCAGTCATCCTCCACTTCCACGTGAATAGAGCCGTTGTACACATCGGGGCCGTAATTGTGGAGCACCAGATCATAGGCGCCCTTAACCTCGGGAAAAGAGCTGACGGTACGCTTTATTTCCTGGACGAGCTTAACATCTCCGGGTTCTCCCAGGATCTTGGAAATGGTATCAGAGAGCATATCTCCGCCGGCCTTTATGATGATAATGGAGATTATCGCACCAAGCCACGCCTCCAGCGAAACTCCAAAGAATGTGAAAACCAGTGCCGCAACCAGTGTTGAAGTGGATATAACCGAATCAAGAAGCGCGTCCTTGCCTGAGTTAACAAGGGAATCAGAGTTTACCCTCTGTCCTGTGGTCTTAACAAAGAGGCCAAGCGCAATCTTTACAAACACCGCAACTCCCACTATCACCAGAGAAACTGTCGAGTACTCCGGAGTCTGGGGCACTACTATTTTCTTGACGGACTCCACAAGGGATGTAACACCGGCGTAGAGAACGATTATCGAGATTACCAGCGCACTCAGATACTCTATTCTTCCGTAACCGAAGGGGTGCTTTCTGTCCGCTTCCTTGCCGGAAAGCCTGGCACCGATGATAGTAACCAGGGAGCTGAGAGCATCAGACAGATTGTTGACCGCGTCCAGCACTATGGCTATGGAGTGGGAAAAAAGTCCTACCACTGCCTTGAAACCCGCCAGAAACACGTTTGCAAGGATACCTATGATGCTGGCCCTTACAATGGTCCTCTGCCTGTTGTCGATAACTGTTTTTTCCATTCTCATTTCTTTTTCCTCCCGGCTATTTCGTTTACGAGCCGCTGATATTCCTGCTCGTCTATCTTATATTTGGATCTGACTATGGCATAGGCTGCGATCATCACAGCCAGAGGCACAAACACCATGCCCATTCTCAGCATAAAGGTCTGACGCGGAAGTACCGAGGCTATAAAGCCATCCGCCATGGTCAGAGCAGTGGCGCTGTCCAGCGTGCCGTTTCCTATTTCAACCTCAAGGGCACTGATATTCTGGCTCACGGCGTATATCCCGCTGAGGATCAGTATCAGCGATGCCGCGCCCTGGTTAAGTGCGCCTGCCAGCTTGGTCGCAAAAGAGCGAATGGCTGAAATGATGCTGTCATGCCTCTCTCCGAACCTATAGTCATCGTACTCTATTGTATTATTCACCATTACTATCATAGCCAGGTTATAAAGTGCCTGGGAAAAGAAAATAACGAAGCCGATAATATTCAGGAGAATCACATTCTTGGGGATAATATACCCGAATCCCAGGAACAGAAGATAGCACAGCACCAGGCAGATGATGCAGCCGGTGATGATCTTAAGTCTGGGGAATCTCTTGGACAATACCGGATACACAAACTGAGCGATAAGCGTTCCCAGTCCGTACATTACCGTGAAGATGGTTATGAGGTTTCCGCTGTCCGAATAACCGAATTCAAAATAGAAGAAATTAACTCCAAGGAGCAAAAGAAGCTGCTGCCCCACGGAGAACAGAACATAGGCGATGCCCACAGAGATGAGCTGGTCATTTCTGGCAAGTATCCGGGCCATGGCCTTAAAGTTTACCTTCTCTCCGTCAACTCTCGGGCTCTCGGTAACTCCCCAAAAGGTAAGGGTCTGGAAGAGGATAAAGGCCAGGCCCACCACAAGAGCTGTGATGCGAAAGGCTGTAACTGCATTTCCCGCAATGACTATGGGCACAACTCCTGCCACCGAGAACTGTCCTATGCAGACAAAGATTCCCATAAGTGTAACAAGGGCGTCTCTCTCCCGAGGATCACTTGAAAGGCTCGGCAACATGCCCCAATAGGCTATATCGTTTATAGTGTAGGTCATGCCCCAGAGCAGATAGATCAGGCAAAAGAAAATTACAAAGCCCCAGCCCTGTGGGCGAACCGTAAACATGGTCACCAGAACTATGGCATTTAAGATCGCTCCCAGTATGATAAAGGGCTTGAACTTGCCGCCCTTTAAATGGCAGTTTTCGATGATGGTGCTCATCATAAGATCGTTGACAGCATCCCACACCATGCATGCCACCATGGCTATGGAAATAACTGAAAACTGAGGCACCGTCAGTTTAAAGGTGTATTGAATATAGGTGAGGACAAACATGCTGACCAGCACGTAGTTGGCATCTCTCCCCGTTGCCCCCACGCAATAGCTCCATTTTGTGCGCTTATCGATCCCAGTTTCCATATTCTCCCCCCTGTTTGATGATGGTAAATCAAAATGTGATCAAAAGCTGAACAATTGTTACATATAATTATAAGTAGCTTGTAGTGCCTTATTCAATAGTATATGATAGGTTCTATGAAACTAATAAGAAAATTTATCCCATACTACAAACCTTATATTGGCATCTTCCTGATGGACCTTCTGTGCGCCACAATTTTGTCGGTGATCGACCTTGCGTTTCCACAGTTTCTAAGGGTTCTGAGGGCAACTCTTTTTCTGGAAACTCCTGAGGCGATCATAAAGGGCCTTGGATGGGTGGCAGCTATTATGCTGGGAATGTATATAATCAGATTCCTCTGCAGATATTACGTCACTTATCAGGGACATATGATGGGCGCCAGGATGGAGTCCGAGATGAGAAGGGAATTGTTTGAGCGATTTGAGGCTTTCTCCTTCTCATATTACGACACTCACAACACAGGCGAGATGATGAGTAAGCTTATCTCCGATCTCTTTGATATTTCGGAGCTGGCACATCACGGCCCCGAGAACATCTTCATCTCCGTAGTTAAGATTGTGGGCTCCTTCATCTTGCTTATTAACATCAATGTTCCCATGACCCTGTGTCTGGTGACGGTTGTTGTGTTAATGGCCATCTTCTCCGTAAGCCAGAATAAGCGCATGCGCTCCACCTTCTCAGACAACCGAAAGAAGATTGCGGGTATCAACTCATCACTTCAGGATACTCTCGGAGGTATAAGGGTTGTTAAATCCTTTACCGGTGAAGACATTGAGCAGGAGAAATTCGACAGATCAAATCTTGCTTTCCTTGGTTCCAAGCAGGCCAACTACAGGCAGATGGCTCTGTTTTTCTCAGGCAACAATTTCTTTGAGGGCCTTATGTACATTACAGTGCTCGTGGCAGGCGGCTATTTCATTGCTATAGGCCAGCTTACCGGTGAGGATCTTGCCATCTACGCTCTGTACATCAGTATTTTCATCAATCCCGTGAATGTTCTTGTAGAATTCACCGAGCAGCTCCAAAAGGGCCTTGCAGGCTTTGAGAGATTCAGCGAGGTCATGGACACCATGCCTGAGATCGTAGATGACCCCAATGCAGGCGAGCTCAAGGATGTAAAGGGTATTATTGATTTTAAGAATGTTTCCTTCTCTTATGAAAATGAAGAGACAGTTCTCAGCAATATAAATCTTCACGTTGATGCCGGTAAGTCAGTGGCCATCGTTGGACCTTCCGGCGGAGGAAAGACCACACTGTGCTCTCTTATCCCTCGATTCTATGATGTTACAGGCGGTCAGGTTCTGGTGGACGGCACCGATATCAGGACAGTAACTCAGAAGTCCTTGAGATCATTCATCGGTATCGTGCAGCAGGATGTTTATCTTTTTAACGGAACGGTTAAGGAGAATATCGCCTACGGTAAGCTGGATGCCACCATGGACGAGATTGTTGAGGCAGCAAGAAATGCTGATCTTCTTGATTTCATTGAGGCACTGCCTGATGGTTTTAATACTCAGGTAGGTGAGAGAGGTGCCAGACTTTCAGGCGGCCAGAAGCAGCGAATTGCAATTGCCAGAGTATTCCTTAAGAATCCGCCCATCCTCATTCTGGATGAGGCCACCAGTGCTCTTGATAACGAAAGTGAGCGCTTCATTCAGGAGAGTCTTGATAAGCTTGCTGTTGGCAGGACCACGATCACCATTGCTCATCGACTTTCCACCATCCTCGGTGCGGACGAGATCATCGTCCTTGATGAAGAAGGTATCAAGGAGCGTGGAACTCACAAGGAGCTTATTAAGCAGGACGGCATTTATGAGAAATATTACCGCATGCAGCTCGGAGCGGTATAAAAATCCGGCGCATCGTTTTAAATCCGATGCGCCGGTTTTTTTTGGCTATTTATAATATCAGAAGGTAATTACCTCGGGCTCCTTGGTAAAGGAACTGAAGGTGGCTGTGGCATTCTTGAAATAGAACACCTCAGTGTTTCCGTCATCTGCCTTGTACATGCCCTGAAGTGAAGGGTAGGCATTAAGCATTGACTCTTTGGCCTCTATTCTCTCATCTTCTACCAATTCTCCGGCGAGCCTCAGCCAGTCGCCGTTAATAAAGGCGCATATCTCAACCTTGGGATTGGCGTGTATCTGTTTTGAAACATCCTTGGACTTGCCTGTCTGAATATAGAGCTTGCCCTCGAAAATGTGTGCTGTACCAAACGGTCTTACTCTGGGCTGATCGCCGTCCACTGTTGCCAAATAGTAGGTATTGGCATCTTTAAGAAACTTCTCAACTCTCTGCATGATCTACCTCCTTGATAGGTGAACTAAGGCTTACTGTATATATCTTACCCCATAGCGAAATTATTTAAAACCTTTTCCGGGAAAATGTAGTAGAATTGAGGATGAACTAAAAAATGGCGGAAACGGTATAGACCTTTTTGCCAATGCATACAGGAGAATTAAGACATATGAAGAACATAAGAAAATGGATATGGGTCTATGCTATCATTGCTTTTATTGTTGTAAGTGTGGGACTTCTTGTGGCGGTTGCCCTTGAATCCAACAGGCTTCGCCACTTTAAGACGGACCTCTTTGTACTGTGTACCGAGTCAGATATTTGTGTTGCTGATGGTCCTGACGGAAGAGTCAGAGTAAACTCGGCAAACTGGTCCGCACTGTACTCTGTAGTCGAGAAAACTCATGGTAATCTCTCTTTAGCCGGAAATAAGGTTAAGGATACCGTTACCTTTAATTTTGACTGCCACGATGAACAATGGATCTTTACGGTAGACCTCATTAACGAGAACAAGATGATAATCACCCTGAATGGTCCGCGAAACTATGTTGTTCACGTCAATAATCAGGGTGCCTTCGACAGCTTTCTGAAGGCTGCTTCAATAGAAAGCTTCAATACCAGAAACAAACCCTTTTAATTCTTGATCACCTGAACTCGCAGGCAATATACGTATCGCCGTTGGCCCCCACATAATAAGCAATGCCCACTACAGTGAAGCTGCTTCTCATTACGTTGGCTTTGTGAGTGGGGCTCAACAGAAATGCAAGCATAACGTTTTCAGGTTTCTTTTGATT
>JAEEGL015502203.1_pt1 | contig 29309 bp, 18 predicted proteins | sample 9134231 | NCBI WGS metagenome assembly JAEEGL01 (sample SAMN16246548, study PRJNA631951) | gut metagenome | biome: gut microbiome; feature: rumen; material: fiber-attached | host: Bos | place: Iran: Karaj | collected 2018-10 | reverse complement strand
CATCATTTTACTCAAGATAGAGTTTCGGCATTTGTGACTGCTAGTTGCTATCTGCTATCAGGTTTCTTTGTCGGAAACGCACAGCATTTGGTGTGGATTATCTCAGCGGCATGGTTGCCGTGGGTTGTCTATTACTTTATCCAATTGTTCGAAAAACCGGGTTGGCGAGCAACGTTACTATTTCCAATCGCTTTCTCTTTCATGCTCGCAGGCGGTTATCCGGGGTTCATATTTGTAACATTCTATTTGCTTTTATGTATCGCTGTTTTTTATTGGATAGACAAATATATTAATGACAAAACCAGCTTTAAGAGAATCCTGCCTTGGGGGCTTGCTGCATTTATATTGACACTGCTTATTTGCTCCCCCGCATTATTTTCTTTTTTTGAAATTCAACCGGAAATTACACGCGGAGAGGCACTCGCTTTCGATAATGTGGCTTGTCCGATTACGCTTCAAAGTTTGAGCTCGCTAATTTTTCCGTATCTTGTCAATAGTGACCCCGCATTTTCGCATACTGACCTCTCAATGGGTAGCATATACATGGGACTTCTGATGCTGCCGATGCTGATCATTGGCTTGATGAAAAATAGGAATTGCACCGCATGGGTGCTCTTCGGTTTCGGGGTATTATGTTTTTTGTTGGCTTTTGGTCAAGCACTCCCATTCAACAAATTCATAGTGATGCACGTGCCATTTCTGAGTTTGATTCGGTTGGCAGGACTCTACCGACTGTTTTTCATTTTGCCGGTATTGTTGATTGCCGGCATCGGGTTAAAGTGTGTGCTTGCAGATTGGGAAAATTATAAAAAAGGTTTACTTATTACTTCCCTGGCACTTGGAATAATTTTTTTCATTACAGCTATTGTGGCAGGGCGCGCGGGAATTTCATCGGAAAGCGCTGGCTGGTTGGGTGGCACATTATGCCAAAAAGTTGTTGTCGAGGCACTCATCGCGGGGGTGACGATGCTCGCATTTGCAGGCTGTGGGTTCTTTCTGAAAAATCCTTCTCGTGTGGCAGCCATTGTCGTATTAATGCTTATTGAACCCATGGTGCAGGCACATATTTGTGGTCCCAAGACGATTTACGATAAGAATATGGATCTTTCGCAATTGGAACGTGCCACAAGTGTTGAGGGCTTCCCGATACCAGATTCACTCAAGTCGGCAGAAAAGATCATACAGCTCAGGGACCTGACATCACTTTGGACAAATGTTGGAATGTTTGTCAAGGAGGTTGAGTATCATAGTTGTAGTCCTGTCAAATTATATCGAAATGTGCAGATGCTTCGGCTTTACTATGAGACTGTCACTCCGCTCTGTTTGCCGTTGGCTTATTTGCCCAAAAGTGTCGTATACGACACATCGGCGCATTTCTTAAATGCAGACACGGCCTATTCTAATACTTTTGAGCAAGAAGGAATGTTTCCTTCTGCTTGCGACAGTGTCGCAGTTGTGTGCTTTCGTCCTGGTCAGGTGGTTATGCGGACGCATACGAGTTGTGCGCGTCCAGTCGTGCTCTGTCAGAATGTATATCATGGGTGGATAGCGGATGTTGATGGACAAGTTGTGCACCTTGATACGCTCAACCATACAATGCAGTCGGTGATGGCACCTGCGGGTGATCACACGATCACTCTTCGTTACCACCGTCCATTGCTTATCGTCTTATTCATCTTGCAGGTCTCCCTAACAGCGGTGCCATTGTGTGGAATCATTTTCGCACGCTTGCGCAGGAAAAGAGAATAAAAATCATTTTTTTTGTAACAAAATCAAAACCCCTTCGTATGTATGTTTGTTTATGGCAAAAAATCAAAAGTTAAAAAACATTAATTATTAAAATTTGTTCCATAACAAACGTATATTTGCAACCTATTTTAAAATATCAATAATATGAAATTTATTGTATCACGTAACGAACTTTATAAGAATCTTAGTGCCATCAGTGGTGTATTAAGTACAAACAACACCATGCCGATTTTGGACAATTTCCTGTTCTCGGTAGAAGGGGGAAAATTAACGGTTACAGCCTCCGATTTGGATTGCACCATGAGCGCTGAAATAGAGTTGAATAACGTAGATGGTGAAGGTTCTGTGGCAGTTCCTTCCAAAACTTTGCTTGAAACATTAAAATTAATGTCTGAAGCACCCATCGTTTTCTCTTTTGTAGAAGAAAGCGATAAAATCACCCTCAAATACAGCTCCACAGAAGGTGAATACAATGGACATTGTTTTCCGGGCAATGAATACCCAAGTGTGAAAACGATGAGCAATTGTCGTAGTTTCGATATTGATGCTCCTATTTTGCACAAAGCCATCTCTAAGACGCTTTTTGCTACAGGCAATGATGAACTTCGTCCGAATATGATGGGGGTATTTTGCGAACTAAATGAGGATAATATCACTTTTGTTGCTACCGATGCACATAAATTAGTGAAATATAGGAATTCTACAATTCAAACAATTGAGCCAACTTCCTTCATTTTACCTAAAAAACCTCTGCAACAACTTAAAGGGGTTATCGCAGGAACCAATGAAAAAATTCATGTGGAATATTCTTCGGAATCCAACTACATTCGTTTTAGTTTCAATAATATTGTGATGTACTCTTCATTGAAAGAAGGGAATTATCCTAATTACAAAGTCGTTATTCCGACCAACAACGACAAAACATTTGTGGTTTCCCGTGATGCTTTCCTGCTTTCTATTCGTCGTGTGGGGAATTATGCAAACCAATCCACCTCACAAATTCGCATTTCGTTGAACAATGAATCTGCAACGATTACGGCGGAAGATATTGACTACTCCAATAAAGCAGAAGAATCCATTACAGGAACTTACCAAGGCGAGCCTATTGACATTGGCTTTAACTCCAAGTTCCTTCGTGAAATTTTGGATAATATTGATGCTTCTGAAATCCAGTTGGAAATGTCATTGCCTACCCGTGCAGCCATTATCAGTCCTGTTAATCAACAAGAAACAGATCCTGAAAATCTTTTGATGCTGATTATGCCTGTAATGTTGAACAATAACTAATATTCAAATCCCATTATAAAACGAGAGGGTGCTCAAAATCTTTGGACACCCTCTTTTGTTTTTATTTGCTTTTGCTACCATAAAAAGGCGGCATCATTTTCAAACCATTTATTCTGAGCTTTGAGTACCTGCTCCATCACATCTCTCACACATCCGTCCCCGCCTTTTTTGTATGAAATATAATCGGCTATTTGTTTGATTTCCTCAGCTGCGTCAGCGGGACAACATTTGATTCCGCACAAGCTCATAATCTGATAATCAGGAATATCGTCGCCCATCATCAAAATTTCTTCCGGAGTGATTTGGTGTTCGCGCATACAGTCGTTAAAGACTTTCAACTTATCGCTCACTTGCAAATGGATTTCAATCCCTTTGAAATGCTTATATCGCAAGCGCATGGTTTCTGAAGTCCCCCCCGAAATAATAATCACCCTGAATCCTTTTTTTAAAGCATATTGTATGGCATATCCATCTTTGGCGTTCGTGGCTCGCACTTGGTCGCCATCGGGAAGTACCCAGATTTTCCCATCCGACAAAACGCCATCAAAATCAAAAACAAAAGTCGTTATGTGTGCTAATTTTTGTCTGTAATTATCCATTATGATTCGTTTTTTCTATAATATATTGTGAAACAAGTTGGTATATTTCTCTTTGCCGTTCTTCATTCAACATGGCAAGGTGTTTTTTCATTACCGAAAGGTCGTTACGGCTCGCAGGTCCTGTTTGTGCATCCCATGGGGGCATTTTTTCTATTTTATAAAGTGTGTTCTTCAGCAACGGTAGCAGAAGTTGGTGGTCTATCTGATATTTGTCCAAAAGAGAGAATCCTGTCGCATACATCGCATTGGTGAAGTTAGAAGCGAATACCGCCGCTAAGTGCAATATATTTCTTTGGTTTTCATTCAGATAATAAATAGAATCAGAAAGATTTTTAGCAAAAGCAGCCAATAATATTTGGGTTTCTTCCCGATTCCCCTCCACACAAAGCGGCATCTCCAAACGGGAAAAATCAGCATCAGGATTTGGGCTATCCTTATGCAATGAAAAAGTTTGGCAAGGATAGATGATGCCAAAATCGGTGGCCGCTGGAGCTAAAATATTTTGCGACAGTGCCCCCGACGTAAGTACGGCTATCGGCATTGTAAATGGAATTTGTCCAATCACCGAAGCATAACAATCATCTTTCAAAGCCAACAAATACAAATCACTATGGTCATCTAAATCGGCAAGTGTATCAATGGCTTGCGCCCGCGCATAAGCAGATAGCCTTTGGGCATGCGCTAACGTGGCGCTATATACTTGTCGCACTTTTATGGGGGTTTTCAGCAGTTGATGCACGACCCACGTAGCCACATTCCCGCTTCCTAAGATGGTAACTGTTTCAATCGCTTTTTTCATTTGTTACAAATTTTGGCCTTGGAAATAGGGGGAAACATCTATCGGGAAATCTGCAATCGCATAAAGGGCAGAACCACTACCGGAAAGAGAGGCATAGTCAGCGCCCAGGTCATAGAATTTTTGCTTAATTTGAGCAATCATCGGGTATTTTGAAGCTAAAGCCAGTTCAAAGTCGTTGGTAATCGTCTCTTTCCAATGAGAAAGATCCATTTCAACGAGTTGGGGGAGAGGTGTGCGTCCGGACTTGGGTTTAATATGTGCATAGGCCTCTGCTGTGGAGATAGAAAAATCGGGCTTAAAAACGCTAATTGATTTATTTTCAATGTGCAATCCCACATCACTCAATATTTCCCCTTTTCCAGTGGCATAAGAGGGGCGGTTTTTTACAAAAAAGGGGACATCACTGCCCAATAATTCCGCTAAGTGGAGCATGGTGTTTTCATCTATCTGTAAATCAAATAATTGATTTGCCATTTTCAATACAGTAGCGGCATCCGAGGAGCCCCCGCCCAAACCAGCACCGGCAGGAATATGCTTCTGCAAATGAATGCGAACACCCTCTATCGAATAATGTTTTTGCAAAAGCCGATATGCTTTAACGCACAAGTTCTTTTCTATATCCTCTCCGTAATCTGCCCCTTCCATTTTAAATTCCAATCCTTGAGGAATCCTTTCCATGGTAATCACATCGCAAACATGGTCCACAGGATAAAATATGGTTTCTATATTGTGGAAACCATCGCTGCGGCGAGAGGTTACATACAACCCGATGTTTATTTTAAAGTTTGTACGCTGTACCACCGATGAAATCTGCTATTATTTAATAATTTTACCTGACTGCTCTGCTTGTAATCGTAATTTTTCAACGTGTTGTTGAATATATTCCGCCTTCTTTTTTTGAATCAACAAATTTCTCACATTCTCAATATAAGCATTCGATTCGGTGCTGGCCTGATCTGATTTGTAAGCCAAAATAGCCATCAAATAACAACTTTGTCCTTGTACTTTTTCAATGTATTTGGGAAACTGTTGATCTTGTTTGGTTAAATCCACATTCACCTCTTGCTGAATATCATCCCATGAGAGCCATTGGTCATCATCAATAAAATACTCGACAGAATCGGCACACAAGTTTTCAATCTCGCTCTTTTCCGTTACTCTGCGGGATTCGTCAAAAAGAATTTCTTTGATTTGAGGAATAATAGCGGAATTTTTGGCACTCTTAATGTAATTGATTTTCACCAGATTTCTTTCAACTTCCCATTTGCCATTAGTCAACTTGATAAAGTTTATCACCTCTTCATCGCTCACATTATATAAACTTGTATCTGCAGTCAGTTTGTCAAAATACTTCTGTTTAATTACATTTTTTCTATACATTTCCAACTCTTTCTCGCAATTTTTTTCTGTTAGAGAAAGTACTTTGTTCGCATCATGCAAAACAATTTGTTCAACGATCCAATCATGGATAATGCTGTTGGCCAAGTCAATGCTGTCATTATCCGAAAGACCGTGAGGCATCTGTGCCACCACTTCCGAAGCGTAAAGTTTGTGGTAATAAATCTCTGCTACCACCCTGTCTTTTTTTTGACAAGCGGTGCAGCAGATAATCAGCAAAAAGAAAAAACAAAAGTAGCGCTTCACGCTTAACGTTTTAATAAATTATTGAATACCTTTTCGTTTAAAACAGGTTGATATTTTTCACGAAGTTCTGCAATCCATTTTTTATCAAGATACTCTTGATAATCGGTGATAACCACGGCTCTGATTTCATCAAGTGGCTGTGGAAGAGAAGTTTGCGGATCCACATATTTTGCCAGGTTTTGTTGATAGAATTTTTCCAAACCAGTAGAGTCTTTCATGGCCGCAGCCCATACCTTTTCCGTATTCATTTCATACAAAACCATTCCATCGTGAAATTCCTTTTGCAAAGCCCTGTATTCCGGGTATTTGTCCATCAAATGAGCATATTCATATTGTATCAGCTTCTCTTCTACCAAATAATCCAAGCGTTCATTCAGGAATTTCATCGCTTGGGTTTTGTTCAATTCGAGTCCACGATAGCGACTGATATGAATGAAGAAAAATTCTGTAGTAATTGCTGTATCGCCAAAAGTGCACAAAGGTTTCACTTTTCTGATATCTTTAGGGAGTGTCGGTCTTTCGGACGGAACACCACTGAAAAAGTCGGCGGGGAGTTTCGCCATAACATATTTCAAGCCTTTCGCGCGGTTCTTTTCATCATATTGATAATCTTTTTTCAACTTGGCCACGAACGATTCTTTGCTTTTATAGCTTCGGCTGTCGCGGGAGATTTGATTTTTTATTTCCGCTTTCATCTGATCGTTCAACTCGTAATTTTCAATTCCCATTAACTTAACGATATGCCACCCCGTTTGAGAGGCAATAGGTTGTGAGATTTCATGGAGTTTTAAATTCAGTACTGCTTCCACAAAATCGCCGTGACGATGATTGGGGGAGAAGGGTTCCATTAACCCATTATTATTGGCTGTCGCTTTATCTTCGGTGTAAATGGGCACCAATTCTTCAAACGATTTTCCCGCTTTCAAATCGGCTTGGATGGCCAAAATGCGTTCTTTTGTAGTAGGAAGCATCAACCCTCTTTTGGCGGTAGTGTCATTCAGATAAATTTGTTCAACGGAAATATTTTGAACGGCATCAATTTTACGGGTAACATAGATAAGATGATACCCAAATTGGGTTCTGACGGGCAATGAGATTTGGCCTACGGGTGTATTGAAAGCACCTGATTCAAAGGGATATACAAGATCAAAAACGGAGAAGAATCCCAAGTCGCCGCGATTGCCCACGTGGGAGCGTCCTGTTTGAGGGTTGACGAAATCGCGTGCGGAGGGGTCCTCGGAATACTTCACTGCCGCATCGGCAAAACTGATCTCTCCATTTAATATTTGGTTTCGCACTTGAAGTGCTTTGTTGTAAACGAGGAGGGTATCTTTCGGTTCGGCATTCTTGTCACAAGCGAATAAAATGTGTGAAGCGCGAAGGTAATAGCGGGAACGCTCATAGGCTTCATGAAGCAAAAGGTCTGTAACTTCCTTATCTACAAGATATTGTTGCGATGACTGCTTTTCGTAAGATTTCAGTTCTGCCCTAAAGCGGGGAACGGTATCAATTTTTAAATATTCACCTTCTTTTACCTTTAGTTTAAAATTGATAAACAGATCCAAATATTCCCGCAAATCTTGTTCGGTTGCTTTTTGAAAATCGTTGTTTTTGGAATAAGTAGTGATAAATTCTGAAGGATAAATGGAATCACTGCCGATGATCAGCAGAGGTTCTTGTGTATTTTGCGCTATTAATATTTGGGCAAAAAACGCAACAAAGAAGAGACAAAAAATGTTTTTCGATTTATTCATGTTATAATAACTTGTGAATCAAAATATTACAATTAAATATTCCCGATTTCAAAATGAGGGGCAATAGAGGTGTGCTCCACTACACTTTTTATTACATCGGCAACGACTGCGGAAATGGTCAGCACTTCAAATTTGTCGGACGGGCGTTTTAGTGGGATGGTATCGGTAACGATAATCTTGTCGATAGACGATGCTTCCAGCTTCTCCATTGCGTTTCCCGATAGGAGGGCGTGGGTGCACATAGCATATACTTTGTTGGCTCCCAACTCTTTCACTCTGTCGGCAGCTTTACACAAAGTGCCGCCGGTATCCATAATATCATCCAATAAAATAACATTTTTATCTTTCACACTACCGATAATTTGAAGAGTGGCCACTTCATTTGCCTTTTCTCTTTGTTTGAAACCGATGGCAAAATCACACGCCAAATGCTTGGCATACGTGGAAGCTCGCTTTGTTCCGCCAGTGTCGGGCGATACAATACAAAGGTTATCCCATTTCAAATTCCGTATATAAGGAAGAAATACTGTTGAAGCATACAAATGATCAACCGGCACTTCAAAAAATCCTTGAATTTGATCTGCATGTAAATCCATAGTAATCAAACGGTTGATGCCTGCAGCAGTTAATAGGTTGGCCATCAGTTTGGCACCGATGGAAGTACGTGGCCTGTCTTTTCTGTCTTGACGGGAGTATCCGAAATAGGGGACTACTGCAATAATTTCTTTCGCGGAGGCTCTTTTGGCCGCGTCGATTAAAATAAGCAACTCCAAAATATTTTCGGCAGGAGAAAAAGTGGGTTGAATGATGAAAACGTGTTTTCCTCTGATGGTTTCATTGTAATACGCTTGTATCTCTCCATCTTTAAATTGTACAATTTCTTCATCTAATAGAGCCACTCCCAATTTGGCAGATATTTTTTCTGCCAGGGCTTGATTAGCATGTCCGGTGACTAATGCCACATTCTTTTTCATAAATTATTGATTTTGAGTTGTTTGATTATTATAAGTTTAACGTTGCAAAGGTACGTGTTTTTTGCAATTCCAAGATTAACTTTTGTTAAAAATAAGAATATTTTTTTATTTCAAATACACCGACTTTATGAATTGAAAAAAATTGTACTTTTGCAAATTTAATTGCTTAATTACCAGAAATTTTTAGAAAAATTAATATTAATAAATAATAAGCTATTTTATGAAAAAGTTGTTCTCCTTATTAGTTATTCTGGCGAATTTCTTTGCCTTGTTTGCCGCTCCCGTAAGTCCGGATCAGGCCAAAGTTATAGCCCTTAACTTTATGTGCCAGCAATCGCCTTCCATCACAAGGAATAGCGAGTGTACACTGGTTTACACCAAATCCAATGACCGAAGCAATGCTTTGTTTTATGTTTATCGTGTAGGGAATGGATTTGTGATTGTTTCTGCCGATGATGCAGTTATCCCTGTTTTAGGTTATGCCACGAACGGGAATTTTGATGCAGGGAATATCCCCGCCAATGCGAATGTATGGTTGCAGAGTTATGCTGACCAGATTGCAGCAGTAAAGCAACAGAATATTTCTGCTAATGAGACGGTGAGAAGAAGTTGGATGGAATTATCAGAAGGCAGGGAACGTCCTCGTCAGGGAGGGCTCCGTTCTGTAAATCCTTTGTTGACGACCACTTGGGATCAGTTGCCTTATTACAACGCCCTTTGTCCCAACGATGGCGAAAACCAGACTTATACAGGATGTGTGGCTACAGCCATGGCTCAAATTATGCGTTATCACCAATGGCCCACGACAGGTTTCGGCACCCACCGTTACAATCATGCAACCTATGGCGAACAATTTGCCGATTTTGTTCATACTACTTATCAATACTCACTGATGCCTAATGAATTGGATGAACATAGTACTCAACAGCAAGTGAACGCAGTGGCAACACTTATGTATCACTGCGGTGTGGCTGTGAATATGAATTATGGGGTTAATGAGAGTGCTGCCATAGATGAAAGCGCCCGTGCTGCCTTCCTTAACCATTTTGGTTATGAAGCCCAACTTGCCACCAAATCTTACCAATATTACGTGGCAGGTTATGGTTTGGGCGGTTGGTACACCAATACGGTGATTGAAGATGAAGAATGGATTGTGATGTTAAAAGAGGAATTAGACCAGCATCGCCCCATTTATTATTCAGGTTCTGGCAGCGGTGGACATGCTTTTGTTTGTGATGGTTATGATGCCAACGACTATTTCCATTTCAACTGGGGATGGGGTGGTCTTATGGATGGTTTTTTTGCTATCGGGAACTTAGTGATTGAAGATTGGAATTACGATTTTAGTAGCGATAATACGGCTATTTTTGTCAAACCCGCAACGGAAGGACAAAGTTTAAGCGTTTTCAATATGGCGGGGGTTACTACCCAAACCTTTACGGATACACTCTATGTGGCGCTGACCAAAGGTCAAAGTACTTATCCATGTGTAAGTTTCAACAATAATTGTGAAAATCAAATCACTTTCTATCCTACGAATCCCGGTGATCAGGTTTCGGTGGAGTTATTAAGCTATTACAACCAATATTTTGAAATTTATGATGGTACTGATATGACAGGTACACTTCTTCTATCCAGTGACCAATTAGGGTATGATCAACATGAAGGAGTACGTGTTATTTCTTCAGAAAATGCGGTTACTATTTACTATTCAGGCTCATTGACCTGCGACGATTTTCTGTTGCGTCTCACTTCTGTTTCCTGTTTGCCGATGGTATATACCCCTACTTGCCAATCTGTGGGTATTCAAAATGCCACCATTACTTGGGAAGTTTTTCAATCTGAACAATTTGCCAATCACACTTTCAACTGGCAATTGGAATATGGTCTGCAGGGATTTGAAATCGGCACGGGAAGCACGATTCGCCCCGATGATACGGTGGCATATCTCTCCCATTTGAATGCGGATACCTATTACGATGTTTATCTTTCCTATACTTGTACAAATGGCGACCATGTAACTCTCCCTCCCATCACCTTTAAAACGGAGGCGTTGCGTGAATGTTTGGAACCTATTGGTACGGGCACATATTCTCACGATTATGTGGTTACCAGTGGCACTCAGTACTCTCACTCACAGCAGATTTTCACCGCCGATGAGTTGTCGGCAAGAGGATTTGTCGCGGGAGATGCGATAGCAACGCTTTCCGTGCAATTTGCAGTAAACGATCCACTCACACGGAATATGGCTGTTTTTATGGGGCATACCGACAAAGAGCAGTTCAACGATGAAAATGACTGGTTCGATACCACCACTTTGGTCAATGTGTATCCCAATGCACTGATAACCTTTACCAACACCAACCCGGGCCGCTGGGTGCCATTCCATTTCACGACGCCTTTTGTTTGGGATGGTCATAGCAATATCGTCATTGCGTTTGTAAACAATAGTACCGAATTGGATGGGAATTATTATAATAGTTCTTTTTGTTATACATGGCACGGAGAAAGAAGCACACTGTATAAAATAAACGTTGAAGGGAGCAATCGTCTCAGTAGCGACCGTGCCAACATCAAATTGTGTATGGCCACTTCTTGTCTCCAACCGACAGGTCTGACTTGTACGGTTTTATCTCGTACAGAGGTTCGTTTGGATTGGGAGCGGGTATATCAGGAAAATGAGTGGACGATAGAGTATGGACTTGCAGGCTTTGCCCATGGCACGGGCACTACAATCACCGTAACGGGGAACCCAACAACGCAGATTAGCAGATTGGAGAATGGTCTTTACGACTTCTATGTGCGTTCCAATTGTGGCAATAATGAGTTTAGCCGTTGGCAGCTTGTTTCGGCACACTTGATGGGCGACAACGACTGCGTTGACATAGAGGGTGAAGATATATCAACGGGTGCCTTGGTAACCAATTTCTGGGATGCATATTCAAGAACACAACAGATTTATACTGCTGATAACCTACGGGAAATGGGATTAATCCCGGGTTCTCCTATATATTCCCTTTCCGTACAATATTCTGAGACCAGTACGAAAGATCGAAAAATGTCCATCTATATGGGCAATACCGAAAAAACGACTTTTGAAAGCAACAGCGAATGGTTTGACCTTGGTGTGCTTACAAACGTTTATGAAGAAAACAACTTCACTTTTGCGGCCCGCGATGCAAATGATGGTTGTGAAGAGAATTGTTACCGTTGGGAAACCTTTGCTTTCGACGAACCTTTCTTCTGGGATGGCAGCAGTAATATAGTGATAGCATTTGTGGACAATACTGGGAGCGCCAACAGCTATTTTAACACCCGAAGCTTCAACCAACATAGTGGCACAACAAACAATACTTTGTATTGGAGTGGCAGCTCACTCCCCTCAACTTCAAGTTATGGGGAACGGAATAACCAACTATGCAACATCCGACTCTGCTCGGGTTGTATGTATCCTTCCCATATTACCGCAACCTTCCCTTCTCGTCATGAAGTGCAACTGACATGGCAGCCTGCGGATCAAGAAACAGAGTGGATAGTAGAATACGGACCTTATGGTTTTGAACAAGGCTCAGGTACTATCGTAACGGTAAATGACACTCCGGAATTATTTGTATCACACCTTGGGCGAGGCACATGGGACTTTTATCTGCAATCGAATTGCGGTAACGGGATAAGCAGCGCTTGGAAAAAAATAAACGTAACCGTCGGCATGGAAGGCCTCTCTTGTACCACAATTGGCAATGGTACCGCGACAAATTCCATTTTCCCTATGGGCTATTATTCTAACAACTTTTACACTTATACCCAACAATTATATACTGCGACAGAACTTTTAGAGAACGGGCTTACGCAAGGAGCTGAAATCGGGTCTGTCTCTTTCCAATATAGTGGCAGTGAACAAACAAAATCACCTATTACCATTTATTTGGGAAATACTGACAGAACTGTGATGAATTATAGCGATGGCTATGTCCCGCTCTCCGAACTTCAAGAAGTTTATACAGGTGAAGTAACATTTGAAACCGGTTGGGTAACCATTGAATTTGACAATAATTTCGTTTGGACAGGCAACTCTATTGTAGTGGCAATCTTGAACAATAGTGGAAGCGATAACGGGACCTCCGTTTTCAGTGGAGTAAATGGTTCATCTTATATGTCTATGGAATGTACCACATCATCTCCGATTTCTCTTTCTGGAGATGTGGGTAAGTCAAGAAGTCGTTTCCGTAACAACATTCAATTCTGTTCAGGATATGGCTGCACGTTGAAACGCACGATGGAAGTGGTGATAAACGAAGGCGACAGTTACGAATTTTATGGTCGGCTTCTTACCGAACAGGGACGGTACAAACACAAATGGTATGTGGATGAGGAGTGTGATAGCTCTGTAACATTGAATTTAATTGTACGCAGGATTATCTACGTGGTATCTGGTGGTGCCCGCGCCCATACAGGAGCATCATGGGCGGATGCGATGGATTTCCAAGAAGCGATGGACATCGCCGCCTCTTTTGAAAACGTTACCCCATTCATCTATGTTAAAAGAGGAACCTATACCGGGAATTTGCAAAGCACCAACAGTTTTGAAATAAAACCTAAAGTGAGGGCCTACGGCGGTTTTGCAGGTACGGAAACTCCTGATTTTGATCTCAATAACAGAAATATTTCCGGAAATAGAACCACCCTCAGCGGGGAAAACACTCGTCGGGTATTATATCAAAATGAAGACTTCACCGATAACAATGCTGCACTATTTGACGGATTTACCATCCGCGCTGGAAGTGCCAATGTAGTGGACGAAGGCGGGGGTGTTTATATGCGTAGGAATTGCACTCTTCAAAATTGTGTTATTACCGCCAACACTGCCACTATTGCCGCTACAGACGATAACATAACGAAGTATGGGATCGCTGTTTACAACAATGGCGGGTATCTTAAAAACTGCAATATCTACAATAATAGTGTCAGTATTGCGGGACCAGAACATAGGCACAGCGTATATGGTGTAGGTGTATATAGCCAGAATGGGGATATAGATGATTGCACGATTCAAAGCAATATCACAAATTATGATGGAAATGGGAACTCTTGGGATGTGCAAGGCGGGGCTGTCTATCTGCGGAATAATAACCGTGTAAGCAACTGCAATCTTACCCTTAATAGTGCCACCAATGGCGGGGCTGTCTATGCGAACATTTCAGACCAAAATGCGAACATTACCCTTGACCGTTGTGTCATCAGCAACAATACCTCCCGTAAGAATGGTGGCGGATTATATGCTAATGATGAACGTTGGAACCCCAACGACCCAGAAAATGTGGTGCTTACCCAGTGCTTAATTGGTAACAATGCTTGCGCTAACAATGGCGGTGGCGTTTATGATAGGGGATATAACACCACATTCAGAAATTGCAACATCGTACGCAATGCTGCGGCCTCGCATGCAGGGGGTATTTACGTTGAAAGAGGAGGAACCATGTTCTTGAACTCCATTATCTGGGGAAACAAAATAGCTTCTGAACACAATCAAATCGAAATAGAAAACAATCGCTACGTCACTTTCCGCAATACTGCATTGCAAGATAGTTATAGTGGTGCCATTACCTTGCAAGCAGAAAATGGTGGCGACGGCATTGGCTATCCTATGTTTGCAGGACCTACTGCCGAAGCGGGTGTGGATATTACCAACGCTATCGGTGATTGGACATTGCAAGAAGGTTCTATCTGTATTGACATGGGAAATAATGATTTTATGACAGAGGAAAGTGATTTGGCGGGGAATGTGCGTATCCAGCAAGACAGAATCGACCTCGGGGTTTACGAATCATCTTATAATATGGCATTCCCAATCCATCCGGAAGCGGAAAGCAATATTATTTATGTAACGACTACCGGCGCCGGCCGTCAGGATGGTTCTTCATGGAGTAATGCCGTCGGCGACTTGCAATACGCTATGGATGTGGCCGCGGGTTATACTGTCCCCGCTTCTGTTTGGGTAGCCGCAGGCACCTATTCTCCATCCCGTTCTTATATCGTACAACCGAATGTCGCTGTTTATGGTAGTTTCGTCGGCAATGAACCTTATACTTACGACCTCTCCCAACGTGATTTTGACAATAATGCTACCATCCTTGATGGTGGGAATACCATAAGAGTAATGGACAAAACATGCCCATTCACTGCGAACAATATTGGCAATCCAGCCCTCCCATTCCGCAATGGCGAAAGTTTATGGGATGGTTTTACCGTTCAAAATGGTTACTATTATAACGATAATTACTACGAAGGTCGCGACAACAGATATGGCGCTGGCTATCTATTAGACAACACGACCCTCCTTCATTGTACTTTTACGCAAAATAACCGTCATGCCCTGTATGCTAAAAATTGTGTTCTCTCATACTGCCAATTTAACCATAACACTGGAAACGGATTGGTGGGCGAACAGGTTACTATTGACCATAGTACCGCTATCGGCAATTCAGAAAAAGGAATGAAATTGAGTAACAATAGCGATATTAAATATAGTACTCTTAATGAAAATGGCTATGGGGGTATAAATCTCACAAATAGTAAAATGACGGAATGCACTGTTAGCAATAACTCTTTCAACGACTTTGGCATCACAAGTTCTGAATCACATATCACGAATAGCTTTGTTACCAACAACAGCGGTGGCGGTGTAAATTCATCTCGTGATATATACATTAATGTAAACATCGCCAATAATGATAGAAGTAGTTATGGCGCAGGGGTTTACACTACGACAGAAACGCAATTTGTGAACTGCAACATTGTTAGAAACTATAATAGGTATGCAAGCAATACTGCCAGTGGCGGTGTTTATGCCTCTTCAAGTAGCAGCACATTCACGAATTGTATCATTTGGGGAAATGTAACCTTCCATGTTCCCGCCTCTTCCAATATTTATGGTGATGCCACCTATAGTTATTGTGCAATAGAAGGCGGCGCAACGGGAACGGCGAACATCACCTTGGATTCGCTCAATAGCGGTTCTGACCCCAATGCCTATTATCCGAATTTTGTCAACCCATCGGATACGGCGGGACACGTTTACCGGAATGACTATGATTGGAATTTAGCCGCCGGCTCCGCTTGTATCAACCGAGGGATTCCTACAACTACCTCTCTCAACTTGCCTGCTTATGATCTGGGCGGATCGCTCCGTATCAAACAACAACAAATTGACATCGGCGCGTACGAATATGGTGATGTGATGGTAACCCGCATCCAAGATTCCGTTTGTAGCGGGGAGGAATATACCTTCGATGACGATCCTGATCACTATATATTCCATCGTGAACCGGGGAACTACATCGACACATTCACCAACTATCAAAACAATACAGATTACCTCATCTACGTCAATCTTAAAGTAAACGACAAATATGACCTGTATCTCCAAGAATCGATTTGTGAGGGTGATGTGTATATGTTTGATGGACAGCCTCGTTCAGAGCCGGGTGATTATGCTGCCTATTACCAAACCACGTCAGGTTGTGACAGTAACGTAACGGTGAATCTTACCGTTTTACCCCATTCTTACAATACCATAACGGCTACTTGCTGCGATAGTTATACATGGAACAACGAAACATACAATGTATCGGGCGAATATCAACAGATTTTTGAAGCGGCCAACGGCTGTGATAGTATCGTTACATTATATCTGACAGTAAATCATAGTGATACGGTTGAATTTTATCAAACAGCATGTACTTCTTTCATATGGAACGGCATCACTTATCGTCAGAGTGGAAACTATACGCAAATACTGCATAACCATAACGGGTGCGACAGTGTGATAACAATGCACCTCACTATTTTGGACGTGCTCACTTCCGAATTTTCAGTGGCCACTTGCGAACAATATAACTGGGATGAGATAACTTACACTACCAGCGGCGACAAAGTACGCCAATTTGTTAGCAGTCAGGGTTGTGACAGTATTGTTACGTTGCACCTTACTTTATACCAACCGACGGAAAGTGCGCAGCATCTCACTGTTTGTGACCGTTATGAATGGAACGGGGAATCCTATACTACGAGTGGTATCTATCAAAAGAACTTTACCAACGCACATGGGTGCGATAGTACTGCTACGCTGTATCTCACTGTTAATTATTCTTCTACTTACGAATTTGATGATGTGGCATGCGATAGTTATACATGGAATAATCAAACTTACACCACTTCTGGCGATTACGAACAAGTTTTCACTAACGCTGTAGGGTGCGACAGTACCGTAACGTTACATCTTACCATCAACTATTCCAACAGTTATGAATTTGATGCTGTGGCATGTGATAGTTATACATGGAATAACCAAACTTACACCACCTCTGGCGATTACGAACAAGTTTTCACTAACGCTGTAGGGTGCGACAGTACCGTAACGTTACATCTTACTATCAACCATTCCAATAGTTATGAATTTGATGATGTGGCCTGCGATAGTTATACATGGAATAACCAAACTTACACTACTTCTGGCGATTACGAACAAGTTCTCACGAATGCCGTAGGGTGCGATAGTACCGTTACGTTGCACCTTACTGTCAATTATTCTTCCCAAACTGAATTGACGGTTGTCGCTTGTGATGAATATATCTGGAATAACATTTCTTATTACAATAGTGGTGATTATGATCAGGTATTCACGAATGCCGCTGGATGTGATAGTACGGTTACATTGCATCTTACCATCCATCGTAGTGCAGCGGTAGATGATTATTTGACCATTTGCGAAAACGAATTGCCCCAGAGTTATAGCGACACTATTTTTGAAGCAGGCACAGCAACAGGCACGTATGAGGTGCATCTCTTAACACAACACGGGTGCGACAGTACCGTTACCTTGCATCTTACCATTGTACCTACTCCTATGCCGCAACTTATCATCAATGGTACGATTACGGCATGCTCCAGTAGCAGTGCAACCCTCTCTGTTGAAGGGGATTATGCTACATACGCATGGTCAACAGAAGAAACCACATCAACGATTGAGGTTACTACTCCGGGGTATTATTGGGTAGAGGTTACCGATGAAAACGGCTGTACCATCCTTTCTGAAACCTCCCAGTTAGGAGTCAGCACACTCATCCCTGAAACGCCGTCTATCTGCATGGTCGGTGTGGAAAATGGTCATAATCTTGTTATCTGGGAAGAAATGAGTGATAATGCAAATGTTCAAAATTACCGTATTTACAGGGAAAACGACCAAGCCAATGTTTACGAACTTTTAGCTACTATTCCTGCTACCCAGCCGAATGTTTATGAGGATATTACTGCTGACCCGTCTGTACGCGCTTATCGATACAAAGTCACAGCAATGGATGTATGTCAAGGAGAAACCCCGATGAGCGAACTGCACAAGAGCGTTCACCTCACCATCAACCGTGGTATCGGTAACACGTGGAACCTTATTTGGAGCCACTACGAAGGAGTAGAGTTCTCCAGCTATCGTCTGTATCGTGGGACGGCCAACAACAATATGGAACTCATTGCTACGCTTCCTTCTACACTTACCTCTTATACCGATTTTGAAAATTTGGATGGAGCGCTCTTCTATCAAATTGAGGTAGTGATGAATAGCAGTTGTCTGTTACACAGAGACACAACCTACACAGGTTCTCGTTCCAACATCGTTTATAACGGGGAAAGGGTATATACCGAAACGACTGTTGATGCCTGCGATAACTACGAATGGTTTGACAATACGTTCACACAAAGCGGTGATTATGAACACAGTTACACTTCTGAATTAGGATATGAGTGTACGGCTACTCTCCATCTTAACATCCATCCATCTGTAACTACCACCGAAAATCTAACTATCTCCGAAAATGATTTGCCCTATACTTACGGCGACACTATTTTTGAGGTCGGAACGCCGCTTTCCTCTACCTATACTTTGCACTTTTTAACGCAATACGGATGCGACAGTACGGTTACATTACATCTTACCATTACTACCGGCATAGAAGAAAATGCTGAAAATGGAGAACTTACTCTCTTCCCGAACCCAACAACGGGGATTATCCAAATACAGTATGTAACGCCTCATAATAACTTTGAAAATATTGAAATACAACTCTTTAATATCTACGGGCAAAAATTGTTGAGTCTTCCTATGCAAAGTGAACATGCCGTTATTGACCTCTCTCCGTATGCTACGGGTATGTACCTCGTTAAATTGATTCAACATCATAAAGTAATGGCTATCCGCAAGATTGTCAAAGAGTAAAAATTGCTGCATTAACTGAAAATGAATACTTGGATAAATCCATTAAAGGGTATAACAGCGAAAAAGAGTGATGTGGATGCTAAAAGAAACAGTAGCATCCACATCGCTGGATTTCTTACAATATCACGGGCTTTACGTTTTTCGTACAGTATTCTTTTTTTGCTTTTTTTTACAAGTTGTGAAACGTTGGATAAAAAACCAGATCCTCCAGCTGATTTAATGGAAAAATCTGTCTTCATTGATATGGTAGCCGAGCAATTGGTTATTGAATCGGCCATTTTCAATACGCCCCCGGATGTCAACAAAAAATCCATCTCCGCATATATGTACCAAGAGTGGCTGGACAAATATCATACAACTCCGGAAACTTTTCAAAGGAATGTGGATTATTATTTCTATTCTGAAAGAGAAGCAAGAAAGATGATGGAAGAGGTTAGAAAGAAGATTCAGGAAAAATCAGGAACCACCAAACTTCAAGACTGAACAGAGAGTCCCATTTCCTGTCCCACTTTTAACATTTTTTGGTACGCTTCTTCGTAATTGTTGCCAATTTCCCCATCTAAGATGGCATTACAAACGGCCGTCTTTATCTCGCCCACTACGATGGATGGCGAGAGGTGAAATGTTTTCATAATCAAATCGCCATCAATAGGAGGTCGCCAGTTTCTGATTTGATCTTTTTCCTCCACCTCCACAAATTTCTTTCTGACCAATTGGAAATTTGTTAGATAATTGCGGACCTTAACGGGGTTTTTAGAGGTAATGTCGGCCTCACACAACAACATTAAGTCATCAATATCATCGCCGGCTTCAAAGAGCAGCCTGCGTACGGCAGAGTCGGTAACACACCCATCTACCAATGCTTGTGGGCGCAGGTGGAGGGCAACTATTTTTTGAACATATTTTAATTTCTCATTACACGGCAATTTCAGTCTTCTAAAAATCTCTGGAATCATTTTTGAGCCGAGAAATTCATGTCCGTGAAATGTCCATCCCATTTGTTCATCAAATCGTTTCGTACGCGGTTTGGCGATGTCGTGTAACAAGGCTGCCCAAAGTAAAAAAAGATTGTTGCTCACCATGGCAATTTTATCAACCACCTCTAAAGTATGCAAGTAATTATCCTTGTGGGATTTCCCATTTATTGATTCAATCCCTTTTAAGGCAATCAATTCTGGCAAAAACTGCTGAAGCAGTCCAGCCTGATCTAATAATTGGATGCCGACGGAAGGTTGGGGTGAGAGAAGAATTTTATTGAATTCATCGGCAATGCGCTCGCGAGAAATAATTTCCAGACGAGGGGCATTCCGCACGATGGCTTCAAATGTTTCTGGCACTATTTGAAAATGAAGTTGTGAAGCAAAGCGAATGGCGCGCATCATCCTCAATGGGTCGTCAGAGAATGTGATATCGGGATCTAACGGGGTGCGGATTAACTTTTTTTTAAGGTCATCCAAACCGTGAAAGACATCGATTAACGCTCCTTTTTGTTCCCCATTTAAAGCTATTCCCATGGCATTAATCGTAAAATCCCTGCGGTTTAAATCATCCTGTAACGTACCATCTTCAACGTGGGGTTTCCTTGAATTGCGATCATACGACTCTTTGCGTGCCCCAACAAATTCCACCACTATATCATGATAGGTGAATTGAGCTGTCCCGAAATTCTTATAGACATTCACGTTTAAGGAAGGAGATAGCTTTTTTGCCACGCTTTTAGCTAATTGGATACCACTTCCAATAACTACAATATCAATATCCTTGGAAGAACGATTCAAAAAAATATCGCGCACAACACCACCGATAGCGTACGCTTGTATCCCTTTTTCTTCTGCAACTTCCGAAACGACTTGATAAATAGGATTTTCTAAATATTTGTAGTAGTTTGTCATTCTCCGAAAAGTCAGGCGCAAAAATACAGAAAATCATGCAAATCAATCAATAAAAAAGGGCTTTTAAAGCCCTTTTTTATTGATTAGTGTTTATATTCAATGTTTTTACCACAATCATCCACAATCATTTTGTACCATCTTTCAGGATAAGCCGGATGTTCAGGATCTTCACATTGCGGGATTTCAGTATTGGTTTTCAGGAAGCGTCCCTCTTTTTCTTGCTTAACATTGCCATCGTTGTATTTCACCAATAAATATTCAAAAAGATGATCCCACTCTTCACAAACCTGTTTCGCCGCACGATTAGAGTATTCTGTCAAATATTCTCTCATTTTTTGAGGATTCGACTCATATATTTTCAACACTTTGGATTGCATATCGCGAATATCTGCAATAAAGTGGTTCTCTAATTCATCCTGTTTTTGATTAATATGTTTAATCATATCACTATAACGAGAATAGGCCAATTGGCTTACTTTGGTGAATTTCCAAAATGCCGCAGTAGGAGAGTAGTCAACCAACGAACCGTTTCCTTCCTGCAATTCGTATGGCACTTTTGTAATGCCGCAGAACATCGGCATATAGCAGTTGCTTCCGGCATCGTCCACACCAAACCAGAGAATACCTCCGAATCCGTCAGGCAAATCGCTACGAGACTGTGCCACGAAGGAGAAACCTGTTTGCTGTGTGGCGGTAGCGCGTTCGTGCAAATACTCTTTCCCGTTATATTCCCATGTCATAGGACGCCAACGATAAGGACAAGCATACGGACCAGCCCCTAAATCTTTTGTCATATCCATTGAGGTTCCTTCAAAATGATCGCGCATCAATAGCATAACATCACGCAATTCCAATTTTTTGGCTGCTTTAATCCACAAAGGGAAACGGTTGTTCAAATTGTCGCCGCGAGCATAATCCTCATAAGGAGCCATCAATTCAGGGTTGCAGCGATAGAAAGCCATCCAAACACGAGATTCGCAATAACGGGCGGCTGAAAAATCAACGGGGGCATAAGCATCGCAAAAACTAAATTGAGCATCAGGGGCATCTTTCGGATAATAGCCTTTCAATTTGGCAAATGAAATAACATCATCTGCATATACTGTTTCCACCGTGGGAAGATAAATTTTGGTGATTTCTTTAGAACTAATGGATGTTTTTCCGTCTCTCAATGGGAAAGTTGTAATCCGGGCTTGGTTCGCATGACCTGAAATATATCCATCAGGAATACGACGGGCAACCCAAACCGCACCATTCGACCAGCCTTTCACCGTTTTGCCTTTGGCATCTTTCATCTCAGCGCCTTTGCCTATCAATTCAAAAATCCATGCTTCATTTGGATCCACAATGGAAAATGATTCACCGCTACTATGATAGCCGTATGCATTCAGTAATTCACACATAACATGAATTGCTTCCCTTGCATTCTTTGCACGTTGTAAAGTAATATAAATAAGTGATCCATAGTCAATCAAACCAGGTGTGTTTTCTAATTCAGCCCGTCCTCCGTAAGTTGTTTCGGCAATGGTCAATTGATGTTCATTCATGTTTCCAACCACCGAATAGGTATGCGCTACTTGGGGAATTTGTCCCAATTTTCTTCCCGTATCCCATTCAATCACATCCATCAATGTGCCCGCAGGATAATCGGCGGCAGGACGGAAATAGAGCTCACCATACAAGGTATGCGAGTCGGCGGCATAGGTAACCATACAAGAGCCGTCGGCACTTGCCCCTTTGGTGATGATAAAGTTAGTACACCCGGATACTTTCTCTCCGCACAGCGTACAAACAGCTATTAAAATAACAGATAGTAATTTCTTCATAGGATTTTATTTATTAATGGCAAAATGATCAACATTGGGGATTACCAAGATAGGCATAGAGGCATAGTTCACCAATTGACGCGTGTTGCTGCCCAACCAGAAAGAGGAGATATCATCTTCCTCCTCACGCATTACAACCAATAAGTTCACATCTTCATCAGCTGCCCAGTTGACCGTTGCTTTTGAAATCTGTCCATGGATTTCCAGTGTGGATGCCGAATAGCGTACATTTGCATCATGGCACATAGAAACGGCATGGTTTAATTGGATGTTGATAACATGTTTAATGTCGGCGGCAGGACTGTCATAGATACCTAAAAGGACTACTTGTGCAGAGAACAATTTAGCGAAGAGAACGGCCGTTTTCATTTTTTGTAAAGTTTCAAAACTCGTATCAATCGGCACTAAAATACGGGTTAAATCGCGATTGATTTGAACATTATTGCCGATAATCAGGACTGGAACTTTAGAGATACCCACCACTTTCATGGTGTTGCTACCCACGAACATTTCTTCAAATCCGGAAGCGCCGTGCGAACCCACTACCAAAATGGATTCAGGCAAATTGGATGCGTATTGTGTCAATTTAAGATAGGCTTTGCCTTCTAAGATTACGCTTTGCACCTCACTCTTTGGCACTTCTGCCCTTGTTGCAACTACCAAATCATCCAAAAAAGTATTGGCTTTTTTGAGTAGTTGTTCTTCATCCGTAAAGCCGAGTTTAGTGGCAGCGCCTGGAGTTTTAACCCAAACAATATGAATTTTTGCATTGCTTTTGATGGCAATAGCAGCTCCATGACGAAGCGCGTTTACAGAATTTTGAGAAAAGTCGATTCCCACTACAATGTTTTTCATAACTATGATATTTTAGGGTTATTATTTTACTAATTTAATCAAATACTCACCATAACCACTTTTGCGCAGTGGCTCGGCCACTTTTATCAGTTGTTCTGCATTGATATAGCCCATTTTATAAGCCACTTCCTCAATACAGCCCACTTTTAAACCTTGGCGTTCTTCTATGACTTGAACGAACTGGGACGCTGCGATAAGCGACTCAAAGGTGCCGGTGTCAAGCCAGGCAGTCCCTTGATTTATTTTGCACACTTTCAACTTCTTATGTTCCAAATAGTATTTGTTCACATCTGTAATTTCGTATTCTCCGCGAGCGCTGGGTTGGATGTTGGCGGCTACTTCCAATACCGAGTTGTCATAAAAATAGAGCCCGGGAACCGCATAATTTGACTTCGGATGTTGGGGTTTTTCTTCAATAGAAACCGCATTCATTTTTTCGTCAAATTCAACAACCCCATACCGTTCGGGATCCGAAACATGGTAGGCAAACACGATGCCGCCATCGGGGTCGTTACTGCTCAATAAATTATCCTCAAAACCGCCCCCATAAAAAATATTGTCCCCCAACACAAGCGCCACCTTATCACGCCCTACGAAATCAGCTCCTAACACAAAAGCTTGAGCCAAGCCATTGGGGATTTTTTGTTCCACGTACGAAAAACTGCAACCTATCTGGTGCCCATCACCCAACAATCGTTGGAAATTCGGCAAATCGGTTGGCGTGGAGATAATAAGGATATCGTTAATTCCCGCTGACATCAAAGTAGAAAGCGGATAATAAATCATGGGTTTATTATAAATGGGCATCATCTGTTTGCTAACAGCCAAGGTAAGTGGATGCAGGCGTGTGCCGGCACCGCCGGCGAGAATAATTCCTTTCATTTGAGTTATTTTTAAATATTTTCCAAAATCGCTTCAATCAAATTCTCAGCACTTTCCGCTATTTCCGAAATGGTGGCTGGCAACATATAGCAAGGAGTAGTAAAAATCATATTATTCTTATCCGAAATCACTTCCGTCTCTTGGGTGTTAATATGGGTAGCTCCCATTGCTTCCACATCTTGAATCGTATTTTTATCATCTCCTACCGTAACCGTTACATTCCCCAATATTTTTGATACGAGAACAGGAGAAATACACAAAGCCCCGATGGGTTTCCGTAGAGCATGGGTTTTTATAATAGCTTTTTTTACCTCTTCCAAAACTTTGGCATGCACGCCATCTATAGCGTAAGTAAAAAGATTTTTAGCCACACCAAACCCGCCTGGAATAACCAATGCATCAAAATTTTCAGGGTTATACTCGCCAATTTCATGAATGTTCCCACGAGCGATACGGGCAGCTTCCACCAACATATTCCGTTTTCCCTCCATCGGTTCCCGTGTGAGATGATTCATTACATGATACTGGTCTTCATCAGGTGCAAAAATGGTGTACTCACATTCATTTCTATCAATCGCTAACAATGTCATCACCGCCTCATGGATTTCCGAACCGTCCAAATGTCCGCACCCATTCAAAATAACAGCAAATTTTTTCATAATCAATTCTTTTAAGGAAACATACTTCTTCTTCTCGTTCATTCAAAAAGTATGTTTTCTATTCAAATACGCTGCAAAGTTAATAAAAAAAACAGCACAAATATTTTTTTCTCATAACTATTTTTCTTTTTAGGAAAAAACGCTGCTTTCAACAAGAGAGAAAAAAAGTCGGGCGGAATCCGCCCATCGCCATTATTCCCAGCGAAAAGGACGCGCCCATTTTCCGGTGTGGTCGGTTTAACGCCATTGTAGAGACGATGTGCACATCGTCTCTACAATGGTAACAATAGAACCGCCAGCCTGCGATGCCGCCGCAAGGTGCCCCGCGGGGGAATGATTTATTTGGCAATTACGATAATCGATGCCCCCAATGTTTGTTCTATTAAAGCAATTGTCCGGCAGGTGAAATTATGGCTGCCACTTAGCCACCTTGTAACATCGGAAGGTCGTCGTTGGGTGAGATTGGCCAAGTCTTTCTTACTGATACCTTTTTCTTTCATTATCGCATCAATGCGGTGGGCGATGCTCTCGGTAATGGCATCAGTTGCCCAATCAACATCGGGAATAGAATCGTATGCATCCCGTATGATTGGACTATAAATTCTGATATTATTGTTCGTATTCATAATTCAAAAGAAACACTTTCTATGCTCGTGATGATGTTCTGTTCTATTTTAACTTTCCCGTTTTCAGTTCTTGTGCAAACTTCTCGTATTCAGTTATATCGTTGTCATTAAATTTTATGGATTAAAGCATGCCATCCATTTTTACTTCTTTAATGTGACAACGATAGTAAGGGTTATTCTTTTTAACCTTTTTTGGGAAAAAAGAGGAAAAGATATCATATTGTCCTTCCCGGCTATTTAATGAGATTATTTTCTCTTGGTATATGGTTCAATGTCGGTTTTTAGGATATGCTGTCCTTCTTTTGCCCTACTATAAACTCCTATATTGACTTGAATGGATTTGATTGCTGGTCTCTTTTCGGTGAATATTTTCAGATAGTATTTCCCATCTGAACTATATTTTTGATAGCAGATATATTCAGAGTAATCATCAGGGTTTTGACTGATATCAGATTGTTGAATCTCTTGTCCTTCCGGTGCCAGGTATTCGTATTTCAATGTTTTTCCGATATAGGAATCCGTAGAACTTGGATTAAAATTGGACGAAACGGGGACTAATGTTCCGTCTTCAAGTAGAAAGTATGCGGTCGTTTTAACGTGTCCGGCATCATCCAACAAAATTGTTTCGTAGGTAATATCTTTGATTGTAGAGGTTTTTGAATAGTGTTGAATCTGATACGTAACGCAGGAAGATAAAACGATAGTTAGTAACACGAAAAATAATGCTTTTTTTTCCATAAATATGTGTATTTAATAAGGGTACTTCTATTTTTAGTTTTGCGAATGATTTTCAACAAAATCAAAAAATTTTTTACATAGGACTTTAGATGCTCACTAAAAGTTGAAATAAGCGACAATAAAGTTTTTCATTGCTGTCTATGACCTTGATGAAAAAACGTAAAAATTATATCGCTGTCATTAAATTTTATGGAGTAAAGCCCCATTTTTTCACTTTGTTCGATAATTTTAGCAGTAGCAGTTGTCATAGTAATGGAGGTTTTATTTTTACGCTGCAAAAATAATATCTTTTTTTAATAATTTCGCATATATGCGAAATTATTAAAAAAAGACACTTCAGTTGTAATGAAAAAAACTGTATTTTTGCAGTGTGTTTTTAGAGATATTGATGCTCAAAACGTAATTTATTGAAACGACGAAGCGTTATGCTCGTTCTTGTGATCGGAAACGTAGGAAATTTCTGGATTATAATGCAAGAGGGTATTGCGGTTCGCGTGTATAGCGTGGACTATTGTATATTACATCTGCATTATAAGGTATTCCTACGACCTCCGATTGAAGAATGTGGTATATCAGTGCTACGCTTCTTTTATGTAAAATGTTCCTGCGGCGCTATGGAACAGAAAAAACTGATAGCCGACAAGTTATAGCGGCCCAGAGAACATGAAAAAAATACGATTCTTCATCATTTTATACTTACTAACAGTTGATGCGTTTTCTCAAACTCCCATAGTGGTTGCGGATATGATTTTCAAGTCCAGCGGTTTAGAAGAGTTTTACTATAGTTTTGCAGAAGGGGATATCATTGTTGTGGATTTAGAAGTTATCAAAGGTAAAAATATCAAATCTTTTGAAGTCATTGAACTCCCCTCAAGTATGAAGTTTTCTTCCTTCAAGCCATCTTCCATAAGCCAAAAACAGATTAATGTTACCGCAAAGGGGGTTTACTCGTTTCGCCTTGATGCTGGAATTGGAGGGAAAGTTTGTAATTTAAAAATTTCCAGAATTCCCAAAGACCAATCTACTGAACGGTTTAATACAGGATGGAAATGGGAAGTTTTATATGACACCACTTACACTCACTATCAAGAAGACTCACTTATTGGTTATGACACCATGTATTATGTGGAAACAGTAAAAGAAATAACGTCAAAAGAATTATCAGAAGTGATTTTGGAGGAGAAAACGGAAGAAATTCGTTCATACGGAATAATCAGCCACGATAATCCCCGAACCTTCGTTGAAATAATTTTGCCACAGAATCAATCAGGGAATAATTGGGAGAAGAAAGTTGTTGGTTGGGGATATTGGTTGTGTGTTGGGAATTCAAAAGGTTTTTGGAGTAGAAATAAAGAAATGGTGTCAAAGTCAGCCTCCTCTATTGCAGATGCTACACTTGGTCCAATAGGTGCGCTTATTGCCGGCGAAGTTTCTTCATTAGCTATTCCTGATGCATCAAGCGTTGACAATGTTAGATGGTCAATTGTGAGAAATGGACAGGAAGTACAAGCCTTTATGAACGGGGGGGCAATTTGTACCTCTTCTTGTCTGCGGAGCGGAAATGGGCCCGGTGCATCAGGTAGTTTTGTGGATGGTTACAAGCAAGGAAGGTATTATATCTGCCTATATAATGACAATACACATGATAGGATAAATGTAACTGTGAAAGTTTCTGCCTTAATGGAAACCATAACTTATCAAGATGTTGATTATCAACGTACAAAAATTGTCCCTAAACATGTTAAGGTGTACAAAGTGCGTAGTAATGCATCTTCCTATAAAATGCGTGTACCAGTAGAATAGACGCAATTGAATTAGTAGATAATCAGTCTTGTGTCTCCGACACGCTTTTCTCGTACGGTGCATTGGCACCCCACACGCCACCCACTATGTTCGTAGTACTACACCTCACCGCTTCGGCATCCAACAAGGGATGGACTGACTTCAAGTTTGAAAACTATGGATTTTTGAGCTTGAGCAGCCTTGCTTTTATTGAAATAATTGTTGTATTTTCGCAGCGCATTTTTGAGGCAATAAGCATTGCCTTACAACGCAAAGAAATAGCACGGTTTCATCCGTTCAAACGATAACAGTACCCGTTTGCATACCATAAGAACTGCTTGCGGGTCATTTTTTATTCCGCTTCATAAACTGGGATTCAATAACCAATGGGAGAAATAACATATCTGGGAATAACCGCGACAAGACTGTGCCTATTTTCGGTGTAGGGTCGGTTTTATATGGACAGACCCTTTTGCGAGATAGAGATTGAAGGGATATAATTTAATACATCATCCCGAACATCCAGAGCGGTATGCGATGACCATGCCCGGTCTCAATACCATCCACGGCCAAAAAGCTGTCGGGCATATCTTTGATTTGATCGAATGTTTTGCCTCGTCCACCCACCTCAAAGAGGAATTTTCTGTTTACCAAAAAATCCCCGGCGGTAGGATAATTCACCTCACCGGCCACCTTCACCTGATTCATAAAGAAAGTCTCTCGCATAGTGCCTATGTCGGCATGTGGAGTTAACGCCCACATCAGATTGGGGTTGTTCAAATAAATTTTGTCGGGCTTGCCCATCTGACGGAAGTTTTTCGGAGGAGCCGAAAGAAGGTTGAGAAGTGCTGCTTGTTCCAACATTGACAGCATCTTCAAACCTTGTGTCCTGTTAGTATCCAGCAAGGCATACAATTCGTTCATCTTCGGAGTCTGCGGTACACGCTCGGCCAAAATCATCAGCATCTTCATGGTT